>Ga0247739_10000390_pt1 | contig 15607 bp, 11 predicted proteins | sample UWRJL058202B2_FD_180943 | JGI IMG/M metagenome (GOLD analysis project Ga0247739, IMG submission 180943) | Plant litter microbial communities from Arlington Agricultural Research Station in Wisconsin, United States - UWRJ-L058-202B-2 | ecosystem: Environmental > Terrestrial > Plant litter >...
TAGGTTTTTGTAAAAATTACCTTCGAATGCAAGCCGATTGCGGGTAAAAAGGCTTGGCAAATTAATAACATTGCCCGTGGATTGCTGAAAATGTAGCTCCGAATACAAAGTCCAACGCTTACTTAGCTTAAATTTTTTCTCGGCGCTAATTCGCAAGACACTTGCTAATGGAGCCTGCGATGCATGGTAGAAACTATCGAAATAGGTGTAATTCGCTATGATAAAATAATGTCCTGATAAGTCTATATGAAATTTATTTTCATGCACAGTCGCTGAAAAATGAGAAATATTTTCTTTGTTGAAAGACCCGTTTGACGGCAGCAAAGGAAAACTGCTTCGGGTATCATATACAAATCCTGGTGTGTGGTTCGTATTTTGAAATTCTAATTGGATATCGCCGAAGCGTTGCCCCACAAATGCTTGAAGCCTTACCCATGCTGTGTAATCTCCCGCATTGTAGCCGGTTAAATATAACTGACCACTAGCATTTACATCCCACTTTTTATTCTTGGTACGGTTACGATATTCGCCAGTTAGGTATGCATTGTGCAGACGTAATGAGGTATTATCCATCGTGCCGCGGAGCATTTGATAAGCAGCGCCAACTTTCAAAAATTGGTTCTGGTTTTCTTTTTCCGGAAACAAAATCAAATCGAACTCATTCTTTATATCCGACCACTTATCTTGAAAAAGAACGGTACTGGTCAGGGAAGTATAGTTGAAATAGGTTTGAAGCCCGTAAACGGATGTATCCTGAAACATATTAGCGTAACTAGCAATCGACAGATTATGCTGCACCCTAAAACGAGGGTAAAAGACTTTTACAAAACCCGAGTCTGTTGCTACAGAATCCTTTTGACCAAAATCGTATTGATGCCTAAAAAAAAGCGTAGTGCTTTTCGTCTGGAGAAAAGTAGAAAGGCTGGTACCAAAAGGACTGGTGCTGAAAACAGGATCACCTCCAATTCGTGTTGGGATACTAAACCGATCGATATCGTAGGCAGAAGCCTTCAACATGGTATCGCTTAAAATGCCACCACTTTGCGCAGCTGTATGTTTATTGTTTACCCATACAAAAAATCCGCTATACCTTCTTGCTTTGGTCACAAAAGCCGATGATAATCGAATAGAGTGGCCGGTATTCTGTGTATTCTTAAATGTACCCGGCGAGCTCAAAAAACGGTATTCGAACGCCGCATTCCATGTAGGTTTTATATTTTGGGTATGAAGGATATTGATGGTTTGCTCCGCCGGGCTGGAAATGATGTAATTCAGTTCGGTAAAAGGCCGGGTAGTCTGGAAAAATCTTGTATCCTCTACTTTCCACTGGTACAAATCATATGCATGAAAGCCTGCATCGAAGCCAGTGTTCATGCGGGGGGTAAAAAGGATGGGATGTGATGCAGAGCCAAGGTTGCCGAGGTATAAATGAGTGTACGGCTCGGGAAAACGCCGCTCAAGATTGAGTACGCCAGAGTCAAAGTAGCGAATCCTGCTGCTGTCGAAATACCGAAATGAAATGGTAATACTATCTTCCAAACCAGTTCGGTGAGACAATGTGTCGCCACCAGTGGTTTTGCTATTTGGACCTCGGGGAGTTCCAGTAGGATTGACACCCCGATTTAGCTGCCTTGTTTGATCTCCTTGAATTTCTAACTGGCTTCGGGCAGACCCAGCAAAAAGCAGGAGCATTAATATCGAGAAAAGAAAACGTACCAGCGGCATGCGGCAAAGAAAGATAGTATTGTCTTAATTAAAGATGAAAGTTTGGAACGGAGTTGTAAGTAGTAAGTTTTAAGTTTAAGCTGGACGGCAAAACCGCAAAATTTGATGTTAACTGTACTTTGGTTTGTGTTCAGTGCCATGTTCTGGCGATTCCTTATTCCATTACAAAATTTTGAAGCAATAATGTTTTGCGGCCTAAATGCTCAACTTACTACTTATCACTTACAACTTACAACTTGTATGCTACAAGCTTTTCACCAATTCTTTAAAAATCAATGTGAGCTTAGGTTCTGCGGCATGCGCAGCTTCTAGCACTTCTTGGTGGGTGATGATATTCTCTTCATCGCGGATGCCTAAATCGGTAATAACACTCATGGCGAAAACGGGTAAACCCATGTGACGTGCAGCTATTACTTCTTGCACGGTGCTCATACCAACCGCATCGCCACCAATGATGCTCAACAATTTATATTCGGCTCTTGTTTCGAACGTAGGGCCAGTAACACCGCAATACACGCCTTCTTTTACAACAATCTCATTTTCAGCAGCAATAATTTTTGCTTTTGCAATTAATGATTTAGCATATGGTTCACTCATATCGGGAAAGCGGGGGCCCAGCTCTGGCTCATTTGCACCTAACAATGGATTGATGGCAAACAAGCTGATGTGGTCGTTGATAATCATTAAATCACCTACCTTAAAACCTGGTTGCATACCGCCTGCAGCATTACTAAGCAGCAAGGTGCTAATGCCTAACCATTTCATTACACGAATTGGAAATGCTACTTCTTGCGGTGTATAACCTTCATAAAAGTGAAACCGACCGGCCATGCAAACCACCAGCTTACCACCCAATTTTCCAAAAATCAATTTGCCACTATGGCCTTCTACTGTAGAAACGGGAAAATGTGGAATATCCTCGTACGATATCTCCTTTTCAATTTCTATTTCCTTTCCAAGATTACCCAACCCACTTCCCAATACAATGCCTACTTCGGGTTTGTAAGGAAAAATGGCATTGATAGCTGCTGTGGTTTCATTCAGTTGTTCGATTATATTCATAGTTATGTTTTGGTACGATTATGTCATTCTCAATAATACTTATGGAAGGGCGTCCACAAATCAGGCGTTAATATACAAAGTGATACACAAACCTTTACAATTCGGATAAGAAACGTTGGAGGCCTTCCCGCTTTTTATCATCCAAGAGGTATTTGATATTCTCAGTATAGTATTTTTTTAAATCGTAAAAAGGTGATTTCAAATCCTTTATCAACTCGTCCAAATGGCTGAAACCCAAAGCATTCGCTTGATTAAAAGCTTCTATAAACGCAGGAGGTAACGGCTTGTTGGCCACCCAAGCTGCAAAAACGAAAGGCAGCCCCGTGTAATCTTTCCATGCTAGGCCTAAATCGTAAATATATTTCGATTGAAGGCGCTGCTCAAATGCACGATCACCAATTACTACACCAGCTGTAGTACCTTTTATGGAAGACCGAAAATCTTCTTTTGCATCTTCCAGTGTCGGTTGTTGTTTCCAATAATTTTTGAGCAATACTTTTGTAAGTGCTACAGAGGTACGGCTTTGATAATCCAGCAACATTTTTTCTACCTGTTCCAAAGGCACATCGCTGAATAAACACACGGATGCCACCTCTCCTTCCGTACCAATTCCGTAGTCGCCTATAATGTAATGTTCTTTTAATTTGGGGATGATGGCTACGGGCACCAACCCCATGTCTATCGTGCCATCTACTAACTGCTGTGCCACTTTTGCTGGGTAATCCATCGTTAACACAATATCGTTCATCACCTTGCTACGCAGTATGCCATATAATAATGGCTTTGTGTTGAGATAACTAACTGCTCCCACCCGTATCTTTTGTTCCAATTGATTCATCTTATTTTTGCGCCGCAAAGGTAGGGGTAGAGAAGTTGAAGGCATTAAGTTTAAAGGTGTAAGGTTAAGCCAAAAAGCTGGCGGAGAAATCGAAATGAGACCCGGTCAATTGTTCGTCAAGTAAGTTGGTTGAATTGCAAAAGATAAAATAACCCTTACCATAAACATGGTGTTATAAGCCGAGTACCTTCTCATAAAAAGCAATATTTTCATCCACTAGCTTTTCCATATCAAAATGCTTGATGACTTTTTGTTGTGCTCGTTCGCCACACTGCTTTGCAAAAGCTGAGTTTTTTAAGAACCTTACGAGGTTGCTAGCAATACTTTCTGGACTGTACGGGTCGCAAAGCAAGCCATCTATTTCGTGATCAATTAGCTCTTTGCCCGGCCCAGTGATTGATGCAACCACTGGTTTACCTACGGACATTGCTTCTAACCAAGCCATGGGCATAGCTTCCATATGGCTCGGGTATACGCAAACTTCGGCAGAAGCAATAAGGGCAGGCACCTCAGTGTTAGATAAAGCACCCATCAAATGGATGGACGATGCCAACTCAGCCGGAATGTATTGTTGCAGATAAAACGTATACGATGTTCCGTCGGGAAAGAACCAATCCGGTCCTGCCATAAACAACTCAGCATGCGGAACTTCCTTTTTTACGGCGGCAAAAGATTGTACCAATTGCCTAGCTCCTTTTTTTTCACAGATGGTGCCTACAAAAACGATTTTACCACTAATGGTCGTTGCGTCTCCCGCCAACAATTGAAGTTTGGCAGGCAATACGCCATTGTATAAAATGGTCGTTTTGCCCGCATCGAAACCTAGGTATTTCGACGTTTCCTCATTTACATATCTACTAACGGCGCACAAGGCATCAGTTTTTTCGAACGAACGTTTTTCTTGCCAAACTGTTTTTGGCACCAGCTTCATGTGTTGGGCATGGATAAAAAAGTGGTGCCCGCCATGCATACGGATGATGTTTTTTACCCCACTTATTTTTTTGATGAGCGCCAAACCTACCTCCGAACATTCCAGAATATGGATGGGGGATTGTTTATGCGCTTTTTTGATGGCTGCATTGATGCGCCAAATCTGCTGTACGAATTTGCCGACAGGCCATTTACTTTTTGCAATTCGGATTACTTGCACGCCCTCATCATCATCTATGCTATCTTGTTTATATCCAGCACCCACAACGGTTACTTTGCAGCCGCGGCTTACCAGCATGCGCCCTAGCGTTTGCACAAATACACCAATGCCGCCTGTACGTCCGCCCACTTGTGGGTAATGGTCGCTGTTAAAGCAAATATGCAACACCTCTCCGTTTGCTAGTCGGCTGGCAGTTTGTAACTTACTTTTTTCAGTGGACATAAATTAAAATATGAGCAAATTGGAGTGGTAATACGAATGGAGCGTTTCGAGCCTATCCAATCAGTTTTTTATAGAGTTCGATATTGTTTTTGGTCGCCACAGGCAAATCATATTGTTCCAATATTTTCTGTCGTGCACGGTTCCCAAGTTCCACTTCTAAACTAGGATGTCCAAAGAGGTACATGATTTTCTCTGCAATATCCTTCGGCGAAAATGGGTCTGCGATCAATCCGTCTTCTAAATGGTCAATGGTTTCTGGCCCCGGCCCTTTTTCAGAAAAAAGTACCGCTTTGCCCATGCTCATCGCTTCTAATACCACTAGGCCTTGTGTTTCCATGTGGCTAGGAAATGCACAAATATGGGCCGTTTCGTACAAAGCAGGCAGTTGCTCATGGAGCACAGCGCCTCTAAACTGTACAGCATCTTTTACGCTTTCATCGATAGCATCTTTTAAAAATGCTGTGAAAGAGGTACCGTCAGGACTTATCCAATCACGACCATAAATATCCAATGTTACTTTCGGAAATTGCTTTTTAATAATAGGCAAGGCCATCACCAATTGTCGGATGCCTTTTTTTTCGGTAATGGTGCCGGCAAACAGGATTTTATAAGGAATAATTTTCGAAGCATCTGCCGCATAAAACTTGTTGGCATCAACAGGATAAAAAATCTTGCTGGCGTTACCTTCCGGAATATCTAAATACTTGCGGGTGCCATCCAGTACAAATTGTGTGACTGCCACAAAATAATCAGCCACCCGAAAAGATTTTTTTTCTTGAAAAGAACGCCAGCGACTGGTTGGAATCTTGAGCAATTTGGTAAAAAAATTATGCCCGCCATGTAGACGGATAACGTACTTCACACCTTGCATTTTTGTAATCCATGCAAATGTCAACTCTGCTCCTTCTATAATATCAATTGGCTGGTTTTGATGGATGATCTTAATTCGTTGATCCATCCTTTTATAATAATCGTAAAACTTGGCAACTTTCCATTTACTAGGGCTAATGTGATAGAGATGCACCTTTTCATCCCAATAGTCTTGATCCTTTTTTCCCAATCCAACTACGCTCACAGTGATGCCGTTGGCCGTTAGGCTATGTGCCAAAGCATACACAAAAGTACCGATGCCCCCATGCGAAAGACCCGGTACAGGATATTCATCCGTTATAAAACAAATATGCATGCAACTTTAATTAAAGCCAAGGAAAAATCAACAAGAAACAAAAATCTGTGGCCTATTTGTAACAAATACCAACCAAGTGAATTTTCTTTTGGTCATTATTTTTGTAAGAAGCCATGGTGTGCAAGCCACTTATAAAACCTGCAAAAACCGCAAAGGCTGATTTAAAAGGCTTTGATTTTTTTAGTCCTGTGTAATGCTTGCTGTTAATCCAAGTATCAGGAACGGCATAGTACAATTGCACTTTTGAAAAATACTTTTTGAGCAAAGCCTCTAGTTCAGCCTTTTTATAATGCCTTAAATGATCCGGGTTTTCAATAACAGTTAAATGATCACCATTGGGCGTGGTAACCAAGAAAAAGCCACCCGGTTTTAACGTAGCCGCAATATTTTTTACAAATAATTCGTCTGCAGGTACGTGTTCAATTACTTCTACCGATACTACACCATCGTAGCTAGCAGGCGCCAGTTTGGTAGCGGTCATATCATCATACAAAACTTGCTTTACATTGCCACGAGCTTTTAGTTTTTTTGTGATGGCATCAGTAAAACCAAGATTCAACTCTTTTTGAACCTCCGACTCACGTGGAATGTCTGTTACGGTTACTTCAACTGGCAACGAAACCGTGTAAGGACTGGTACGACCACCAACATCCAACAGTTGGATACTTTGGGTTTTATGGGCAAGCTCTTTCTTTAAAAGGGAACGTACTATTTTGTAGATACCAGTGCAATGATTGTAAACTCTGTATAAAATGGGTGACATTAGTGAACGGTGCGTGCTTGCTTTTAGTTAAAATAAAGATTTCGATTGGGCGCAAATATAATGAGGTAGCGTTTAACGGGCTCAATGCTTTATTGACCTAACAATTTACAAAGAGCTTTTTAGAGATAACTCGAATGTTAGCGGGGTGGTGGAATGCTATCTTTTGTAACATCAACCAGGAATGAGAAGTAAAACATTACACCACTTCGTGTGCATACGACCCTTTATCCAAATACTCTAAAACGCCCAATATTCTTTCATTGTCCAAGCACTTGCCACCCCGGTGGAGTCCTCGGGTGTCGCATATCATAAGCGTTCCTTTTGGTGCTTTCGCAAATACAATATCTTCTTTCGCAAAATTTTCATCGATAAAAGCTTCGCTTGGATAAAAACTTTTGTGGCGTTCGATATCCTTGAGCGCCGCAGCATTTTTTCCGCCCTGTTGCGTGCCTTTAATGTATTGCAAAGCACCGCTACGCTCGTCCACATCGCTAAAATAAATGAACACCTTCACGATACGGTCGCCTTCTGGATCGCAATGCCACGACTGGCTATACACGTTTTGATCAGGGTTATGCGTTTTGAGAGTGTACCAGTAATCGCAATAGATTATTTTAGAAGGCTGTCCGTAATAGTTATTGATGACAGGATTCAGGAAGGTGTTATTCTTAAAATCGGCCAAAGGCGTTTTTCTCAAGAAGTCTTTTACGGTCTCCCCGCCACGGATAATGAATGTTTTATTGAAAGAAGCATCTTTCAAATTACCCTCTGTTTTACCCTGGGCATAGTAAGTTTCCCTATTCTTTTGCGTATCATTATTTGCGATGAAAGCGTCTACGTCATCGCAATAACTTTTCCATTGCGCTGCTGTTAACACGTCCTCTACCGGCAACATCACGAAACCGTTTTCTTTCAAATTGGTAAGCACCAGTTCTTGTGCTGGGGTCAATAACGCTTTTTTGTAAGCAACCTTGCTTGTTGCGTTTTTTATATCACGTAGTGTATGCTGAACGTTCTTTTTTAATGAATGTGAAAGTGAACTCATAGGTATATCATTTATGCAAATATAATGTAGTGTTTTACGTGATGCAACGTTCGAAATGCCGGATGGTGCTTAGCTTGAAACCGGCAGAAAAAACGTGAATATGGAAGGCATCGAATCAAACAGCTTATTTTAAAAAACTACCGATAGTGCTGCCTACTTTTACATGTCTTCATAACTCTTATCGCCTTACCATCCCTCCGGCTACCTATTAAACCTATAGATACTTCGCTGCTACCTCATCGGCATTCATTTCTAAGTGAAAAACCCGCAACCAAATTTCGAAAATAAGCACGGAGTATAACACTTTTGCCAGCTTGTGGCTTTTACTTTTACGATACATCGCAACCACCTGTTTGATTCCGTCAGGCTCAAAAATTCCGGCTTGCATAGAAAGCCCCTCATCTGCCATTTGCAGTAACGAGCCCAACCATTTTTTATCGAGAAAATCCCGGATAGGGATGGCAAAACCTTTCTTTTTTTCGTACAGCACTTCTTTTGGAATGAAGTCCTCTCCTATCTGTTTCAGCATCTGCTTGTCTATACCCGTGGGCATTAAATCTTGTATGCGAGCGCCGGCAGTTAACTCCGCTAATCGATGATCCAAAAACGGCGAACGATTTTCAACCGAAAAAAGCATATTGGCCGAATCCATTTTGAATAGGAAATCATCCGTCATTTTGGTGTGAACGCCCATCCACATCATGGCGTCAGCCGGATTATCCGTAAAGTTTTTCGATTGCTGATAAAAGTCAACCAAGGATTCATTGTTGGAGGAAGCTGATTTCTTAAAAAGTTTTTTCTGAAGATCGTACGGTAAAATGTTGTTCAAAAAGAATGTTTCCGGCTTGGCGAAACGGATAATTTTTGCTGCATCCAGTCGATTGCTAACGGTAGAAAACACCGGTGAATATGCATTTCTGAGTGATTGTCTTACCACCGAATCAGTAAATGTATTTGGTTTATGGATGGATTGATGATAGCGCAATGGCAGGCCATAACCACCAAAAAACTCATCACCTCCATCTCCACTTAACATGACCCGTAAATGTTGGCCCGCATATTTTGCAACAAAAAGGCTTGGTATCAAAGAATTATCCGCCAATGGCTCCATGGTAGCTAACACATGCGGCAACAACCCGATACAAGATTCATCCAATGGCACTTTGTGGTGCTGCAGTCCACAATGCTTGGCCACCTTGCCAGCATTGTCTTCTTCGTTGTATTGTTCATTTCCAGGTACCGTCATGGTCACGGCCATCAAGTCTTTTTTTAGCGTGGCCGCAATGCCTGTAATCAGTCCGCTATCAACGCCTCCACTTAAAAAAAGCCCAACAGGAACATCAGCCATCAATTGGCCTTGGATACTATCAACCAACAAGTCGGTTGTTTCCTTTTTCATTTCCATGTACGACTTGCCGTGCTTTTCACGATAATCAAGTTGCCAATATGGAACCATTACAAACCCACTTTTACTTACCCAACCATAATGGGCTGCAGGCAATTTTTTGATTCCTTTATAAATACAGGTATCGTGTAGTATATATTGATAATTAAGTAGTTGCCTCACGGCATCAATGTCTATTTCCAGCGAATTACCGAGCAAAGGAAGTAGACCAGCTAAATTGGAGGAAAACGAAAACTTTTGATTATCCGCATTCCAATGGTAGTAAAATGGCTTCTCACCAAAACGATCACGAGCTACAAATAATTTTTCCTGTTGTTTATCCCAAATAGCAAAGGCCCACATACCTCGCAGCTTTTGTAAGATAGCTGGCCCAAATTGGATGAAACCTTCCAATAGCACTTCAGTATCAGATTGCGACCGAAATTCAAAACCGTTCTTGATCATTTGGTTTCGAAAATCTTGAAAACCGTAAATTTCGCCGTTGTACACGATCACATATCTGCCGCACTTGCTATGGAATGGCTGGTGCGAACGAGGATTTAAATCAACGATGGAAAGCCGAAGATGGCCCAGAGAAGCCGGCCCTTCGTAATAATGGTCGGTATAATCGGGGCCACGATATTGCATAGCATCCGTAGACTGCTGCAATGCCTGCTGATGATTATCTTTTGAACGGTAATGGATAATACCTGTGATGCCACACATGGGAAGAAATTACGAATTAAAAATTACGATTAATACCAAAAGAGCAAGCAATTTTAGCCTCGGTCGCCCGTCTTGGTTTTCGTCTATCTGCTTTACACTGAATACTAAAACCCTATTCCTCGTTACTTTATGCCAGTCTTTTTTCAATGCTACCCAAAATAGCCAGGAAGTTGGCGCACCATTCATCATAAGTGGCAAATGCCGGCGGCTTGAGGTAGTCGTTTTTATGCAGCGCTTGAAATGCTGGCAATTTTTCGATTGCCTGATCAAATGCCGCTGCCCAAACATGCAAAAAGTTTGGTTCCATAATGGCAATGCCATGTTCCTCTTCCTTGAAAAAATCTACCGCACCGCCTGCATACGTACTGATACACATGCAACCACAACTAAGCGCCTCTGCCAAAGCCAAGCCATACCCCTCATTCCGCATGGGCGAAAAAATATTGATATCGCAGGATTGATACCACTCAGGTAGGTCTTTATTGGATATTTTACCGTGAAAAATAACCCCTTGCACTTTCTCCTCTCGTTTTGCACCAATAATATGTAACACGGCGTTCTTTGTTGAATCATAGAACAGTTTCCACGCTTCAAGAATAACCGTCAATCCTTTTACCGGTTTATCGTGGCTTACCCAAATAAACTGAACCGTATCACCCATTTTTTTTACAGACCTGAGTTTTATACGTTCTTCTTCAGCCAACGGCTTAAAAATTTGATGATTGATGGGGTTGTGCAATACATGGACTGGATAAGGCATATCCGGATAGCGATCAAATTCGAATTTATAAGAATGATGACTTAACAATATCAACTCGGAAAGACCTGTTGCAAACCTATTGTGCTCTTCGGTAGAATAGTAATTGGAGAAACCGCACTGGTAGTAAACAAGTTTTACTTTTTTCTCCAGCCCCTTATCCTTCACAAAGTCTGCCAGTCCATTTTTCATTTTAGCACTGTCCACTACGCAAGCAATCACATGGTCGTGTTTTGCGGCAATATCGGCCAAGGCCTGCTCGTAACTTTTAAAGCGCTTTTTTTCGAACACTTTGTTGTAGACTTTACTTGGCTCTTGGCAAAGAATACGTTTCGTAGTGCTATGCAGCGGCTTTGAAGTATGCTTACAAACGAGGTAATCTATTTTATTGTCTTTGTATTCTTGTAAAATGTATTCCAGTCGTTGCGGCCACGAAACAAACCCATCGTTAGGAATGGCAGCATGCGTAAATAATACTTTTGCAATTTTCATCTAAATCCTTGGTTACCTATGCGGTTTAAATAATGATGGTGCTACGAATAAGGTGCGTATTGTGCAAAGAAAAGCATACAAAACGATTAAACATAATTTACAAAGAAGCCGCGGACCTATCCATGATTGTTTGAAATTGTCCGCACCATTCATCAAGCGACATAAAAGAACCTCGAGTAACTGAAATTGGCTTTTGTTGCATGTAGTTGTCTATATGCATCATCCATTCGTCCGCCATGGCCGGTGCATAATTGATGGCATGTCCAGTATCAACCAAAAATTCAGCGACACCCCCAGCATCTGAAGCGATACAATAACAGCCACTGCTCATGGCTTCTGCCAAACTTAATGGAAACCCTTCTTGACAAAGGGATGAGAACAAGAATACGTCTGCCGCTTGATAATATCTTGCAATTTCTTGGTTCGGGAGTTTACCCAAAAATTGGACACCTTTGATAACGGTATCCCTTTTTACGCCTACCACCACCAATTTAGTCAATGGATACTTTTCAGCCGCTTGCTGCCACACCCGTAGTATTACTTCAAGTCCTTTTTTAGGCCTGTCATGGCTTACCCATAAAAAGATCGTTTCATTATTTTGCCACCCAAGTTCATTTCTTGCAGCTGCTTTTGCTGTAGGATCAAGTGGACGAAACAAGGTAGCATCCATCGGATTATACAGCACATGAACTAAAAATGGATACTCATGGTACTTCATCCGTTCATATTGATAGGCGCTCTTCGTAAGCAAAATCATTTCATTAAGCCCTTTTTTAAAATCCTTGTATTCATCTCTCGTAAATTCATAGGAAAAACCGGGTTGATAAAAAATAACCTTCGCTTTTGAGGCAAGTCCCTTCTTCGCCAACCATTGTGAAACGATGTTTTTTAGTTTTGTATTTTCCAAAATAACGATGACCGCCCCATCATGTTTTTGAAAAATTTGTTCCAATGCCTGCTCATATTTTCGGAACCGCCACTTAATAAACCAGTCCTTATTGATTTCTCTTTGCGTATACGAACAGTCGAGCGCCTTGGTAACATCGGATTGTAGACTGCTCAACGATTTGGGGCATAAAATATAATCAACTTGATTGCCATCGTAAGATTGTAACCAATGATCAATCAATTTCCCCCACGACCCTAAAGAATGGTCAGGTATGGCGATAGGTGAAACGATGACTTTTGCAATATTTCGATCTATCATAAAATTTTGATTATTATAAAAGTGTAGGGATTTATAAACTGAGCGAATTAGCTATCCGCGTTTTAGCATGGATTTCAGTTTTCCTATAAACAAGTACCACCCTTGTCTATAAAACAGGAGTAGCATAGTAAAGAAAATGATTGGCAGCAATACCATAGAAACTATATTTCCAACGGTGCCGAAAGGATTTAACTGGAAAACACTTAACGCCAAACCAGCAAAGGCCAATAATATTACATACAGCTTTGTGTATCTCGCAAAAATGGAAAAGATAGAAATGCCCATGGCCTTGGTGCCTGCATACGATTTATGAAATAAAAAGCCACAAGAGAGCAATATAAAAATCGAGGCATATATTTCTATGGGCACTTTGAGCCAACCAGCCAAAAACAAGCCAAGTAGCAACGCACAAGACCATAGGGTGGTAATAATGGAGTTCTGCTTCAATTTTTGCATAATGAGCAGATTCGACACAAATGGCATTCCAAAGAGCCTAATGATACAATAACCAAAAAACAACTGAAATAACGGAACGGCTTCCACCCACTTGGACGAAAAAATCAATACGACCCAAAATGGAGCAAATATCATGGCCATAATAAAAATGGGGGCAAACAAAATCAGTACAAATTGGAGCATGGAACTAAAGAGACCGTTCAATTTTTCTTTATCATCCCTATTATTGGAAACATGAGATACCATCAAGGTGCCCTGCGGTACCATGATGGCATCATAATTACCCGACGTTTGCGAAGCGGAAAAATTATACAGGCCAACCATTCCTACTGGGAAAAAAAACTGCAGGAAAAAACGATCTACCTGCATGTGTATGTATTGAACGAAGCCGGTGTACCATGAGTGTTTTGCGAACCATAAAACCTGTTTTCTATCCGCTTTCGCAATGCCGATATGCGCCGGTTTATAACGGCTGATACTCGTAATAATGCACACAAAAACGACATTGCCAACCACAATCCCGACAGCAATAGAAAGGATTTTCCATCCTAAAAAGGCCAATCCTATCTTGGTAAAAGCAGCTACCAATTCGGATGCAATTTTGGCTTTGGCCAATACTTTAAAGTCCAGCTTTTTCTTGAGCCTAACCTCGTTGATCTTACCAAAAATACCTGAAATATAGTTGAATGATAAAATCCAAAGCAAATATCTAACAGGAGCTTCCATGAAAAACCCCGCAGCAATTTGTGCTAGAAAAAGCAAGATATTACTGAATAGTCTCACTGAGAAAGTGATGTCCTCTATCTTCTTAATTTCTTCGGGAGGCGTCGGATTTTTACCGGCCAGTTGTATCTTGGTAAGGTAATAATTTTCGAAGCCTACGTCTACAATTTGGGAAAAGACCATGGCAATTAAATCGACCGTAACAAGGTATCCGAAATCAGATTTGGACAAAAAATTTCTTGCTAAAACAATGGTTACGATGTATGAAATACTTTTGGCAGCAAAGTTTCCGATTGCAATATTCGCCGATGCTTTTCCTACGGATGTTGCCATGCGACAAAGAAACGGATTAATTTGTATAAAAAGTTAGCTTTCAATGGCAATGAGTGCTGCACACATTTAATGACAATCCATCTTTTTGCAAGCTTACAACTTGCAATGCTAAAACGGATTTCAATTAATATTGGTCAATAGGAAAAGTGGCTCCCCATTTTTTGAAGAAGAACTTTCTTAACCATTTTACCTTGAACATAGAAACCACAGCTTTGTTCTTAACTCGGTATGGCAACATTTTCGAAGAAGTTTCAACGGGAGGCAACACGAACGATGCAGCCGTTCGATCACTTACGGTTTTAGGAGCGTACTCGTCCATCCATGGTTCCCACGTATTGCCCATGTGATACGCCAAGTTTTTTACCGTGGCAAGCTTCCAGTAGCCGCCTACATCGCTCGGTTTATCAATATAATCGCTTTCGCTAAATCCTTCAATCAATAATTTCGATGGAGATTTGGGCGATAGATCGAAAACCGAACGGCGGCAAGTAATTACAAAATGACCGCATCCTACAATGGCATTGACACCGTTCTGCTGCACAGAAAGCTGGGTAGCGTAGTGGTTTTCATTATACATATTCGGTTTGCCAATACTATGAAGGAACATTTCCATGTCCTTTCGATCCAATAGCGGACGAAACTTAAGTGAAGATGATAGTTTGGTATCCCATAAAATGGAGGTTGAATAGTTCTGAAAACCCAGCGGACCGGGCGAAGGCGATACTAAACCAGCTTTGGGAAAATTGGCAAATACCTCTTGAACGGCTTGCAACCAACCACTTTTAAAAAGTACATCGGCATCTGTAATGGTAATTAGTTCTTCATGGCAGCCCCTAATAGCGCTAATCAACGGATCGACCTTACCGAGATTCATTTTATTTACGATCAGTTGATCGATACGCCCTTCTGAAAACTGTTGTTCTAAGTAATTTTTTGCCTCTACACAGCATGCGTTATCAATAATGGTAATGGCAGTGCGTTCGTCTACAGTGTGGTAAATGGAAGAAAAGCAGTGATCTAATATTTTGATCGCATCGGTAAAATAGCCTTCAAGATTGGGTATGTAAACCGGCACAATTACCCGATGATTGAAGCTGATGTCTATCTTATTGTTTAGTTTGGTGGGATTGATGCCGATTCTCATGTTGTATGTTTAGTGTTCAAACTTTGTTCCATCAAGTAGCACGTATTAACCGGCATAACTTGTAAGGAAAATGGCCCCAAAAATATAAATCACCATTAAAACGATAAGGTAAGTCCTTGTCTTCTTGTAGATGGATTGATATTTTGTTTCGTTACGGTCCTTCTTTTTCAAAAAACGAATGGCCTTTTGTAATTGTGGACGGATGTACACATGCACAATAACGATACATAATATACATAATATAATGTTCACCGCCTTCCAATAAACTTTATCAAGGGTTATTCGATCATCCCAAACAAAACCATGTAACATATTGATAATAATAGCTAAAACGAAAACTGGCAGCATTATAAAGAAGCATAGAAAACGTAATACAATATATAACCGCATGCGT
>Ga0247739_10000391_pt1 | contig 15598 bp, 10 predicted proteins | sample UWRJL058202B2_FD_180943 | JGI IMG/M metagenome (GOLD analysis project Ga0247739, IMG submission 180943) | Plant litter microbial communities from Arlington Agricultural Research Station in Wisconsin, United States - UWRJ-L058-202B-2 | ecosystem: Environmental > Terrestrial > Plant litter >...
TTTCTATTTTTACCACTTGATTATTGGCCCAAGTCATCCTTTCTCGGTATACACCATCAATTACGGTATCTGCATTGTATAACGTAACCAAGTACAGCCTGTTCAGGCTATCGTATTCAAAATGCGTGGCGGACATATCCATCCCCGTAGTTAAATCGGTCAAGGTGGAGATTATTTTTTTATGCCCATTGACGTATGCATTTTTGATGACCGTTCTAGTTGAGTCGTACAAGGTTCCATCGTCATCGTACTTATATCCGAAGGTGGTGAGCAAGGTGGCGGTGTCCCTTGTTTGCGCAGCATTGCCCACATTAAATTGGACGCCGCTGTTTACATGCACCAAGTGCCCATTGGTATTGAGAAAACGACATTGCGCAGGCAAATCCACTGTAAGATCATGCAGCAGTGTTACACTGTCATAGGTGCTTGGGGTGGCGTGGTTGTTCCACATAGCGCCATCACTCAATAAGCCAGCCTTAACCGTTGTTTTTTGGCCTTTGGCCGAAATAAAGACACCTAGCATGATAACCAGCGCTGCTAAAATTCGTATACGCATAAATTAATATAGTTATAATCAAAAAATAAAGGTGAAAAATAATGCATTTGATATGATCATAAGAATTCATTACGATACATGCCGATAAATACATAGCGAAAGCTTTACCAATAGGTGTTTTAGTCGCCGTCTATTAAAAAAACTTCATACGCAACAGAACCCCTATTTTTGTTTATATCAAAAAATAATCTTATTATGATAAGACTTGGGCTTTACCTGCTAGCATATATGATACCTGGATTATTGGTTGGTTACTTGGTACTGGCCTTATTTCCATACATGCCTCAAATTCCCTTGGCCGCCATATGCATACTGGTAGTGGCCGGCAGCTTTCATACCTATAGAAAAAAACGAAAAGAGCAATATATCATCGATGGATTAGAACAGCCGATGCCAGATTGGATACGGTCGCATAACCAAACGATTATCCTTAGCGTCGTTACTTTGCTATCTGGGTTGGTGATGTTTCTTTCGAATAAAACCGATGTCTATTTGGATAATGGTTCAGATAAAGAAATAAATATAAAGGTTTCCCATTATGGTCCTGTAAAGCTAGCAGCCCATCAGTTCGAAAAGATTTCGGTCGTAAAAAAGGATGTTGAGTTTGAATACAATGATAAAAAGAAAAAATTCCATATAGATGGAGAAGGTGAATGGATATGGAACATCGATACGCAGTACACTTATATTAGAACATCGGTAACGTATTCGTCAACCCAAGTGTTCCGCAGAAATGGCAGCGAAGTGCCAGCAGAAGAATCTCCTGATGTGGATGTGCTGAAAGATGAATTTTTTAACGCCCATGTAGATTACATGTTTGAAACACCCGAAACAATCAACGTTGATAAAAACTCTGCGGTTAGTTTAGATGTAAAGAAAAAAGTGCTTTACCATACGGAAGATTGGATAAAAATGCTCGATGAAATGCCGGATGATGAAGACACTCAGATGGATAGCACAAGTAAAATAGCGACACCAAAGAAAAAGGCATCAAAATAATTATCTAAAATATAGTCCATCCAGCACAGCTCGCCTTTGGCGGGCCAAATAGTAGCAACGGGATGCTTACAAAAAATACCTGCTCTACATTACGACGCCGTACCTTCTAAATGTGGCGCAGCATACATGGTTACACGCAAGGCTTCCGCTGCAAGCTCCTTTATTTTTAGCAACAGCATTTTTTCTTGCTCACTAATACGTGATAGCACTTCAAAATTTTGCTGTGTTGCAATTTTATGTTTTATATCCTTTATTTGTTGCATGTTTGTAGCAAGGGTTTCGAGCTCGGTCATTTTTTGTTGGTTTAAAATATTAATTTTATATCTGATTGTACAATGTGACGTAGGCGTACAATGAAACACATTGGAAGCTTCCCCAATATTAAAATAGTTTTACCAAAAGCCAACCGTTTTAATGGAGGTAATTGATGAACAAGAAGAAAAGGTCATTGTTCAATAAAGTTCGGGCAGAGCGCTAGAACAGCATTTAATACATTTCTTCAATAAAGGCTTTTATCATATATTCAACTAATATAACAAATTGTCACGTTCTATAACTATGAAACCATACTACCTCATCATCATGGTTTTTTGTTTTTTCGGTTTGATTGGATGCGTCGATAACCCTTTTAAAAAGCAACCCGCACAGGTCACCGAACTCGACACTATTTCTTTTGAAAACCTTTCAAAAAAATCTTACGACTATCTATTCAAACAGCAGGATAGCTGTGAAACAAAGTTTCATATAAATAGTTATGAGCATTGGTTTTACGACCAAGCTACCGGTTTACTAACTTTTAGCGATAGTGGAATAGCAAAAGTGATAGTGGAGTATGAGGAGGTTGGATCTATTTCTAATACGAGCAATACTTGGTTATGGTCGTGGGACAATGCCAGTGTAGACGCTCTCATAAAACAAAAGATGGAGATAGTAAAAGAATACGGAAAAAGGAGGTCATTTATTAAATTAACAGATGCTGAATGGAAAGCTGATGAAGTAGATGGCTGGGAAATGACGGCAATAAGTAGTTACCTTTTGAAGGCCAAAGGTGCTTATAGGTGCCCAAGCGGCGATGGAAAACTTTTGTCATATTTGATCTATAAAAATATCCGTTGGGCAAATCCTACATCTCCATTGCTCAAAACCTCTTCTATGCCAAACACCTCTAAGCATTAAGTAATAATTTCATCTTGCCTTCTACTCCCTTTCGACTACCCACCCCCACCCCTTAGGGTACCCCCTCCCACCCTAAACCATAATTGGGGGAGGCAAAAACCATGATGCATAATAGCTTTAAGGTAATAGGAAGGGATGTAAAAGGTAAAGGCAGGGGATGCAAAAGCTAAATGGAGGGGAGGTAAAAGGTAAATGGAAGGGAGGTGAACGGTAAATTGTATTAAGCAGCGAGGTAAATGCACCCACCGCTGGCATCCCCCGCATTTGGGTAAAAGGGAAAGGCACTTATGGTTTTGCATACCCCCAATTAAGGTAGAAAGTAAAGGGACTTATGGTTTGAGGTAGGGTAAGCGGCGCAAGGTAAATGGTAGCCCCCCACTATAGAAAAGGCCCACGAAGAATCGAGGGCCCAATATGGTTGGCATAGAATATCAGATTACGAAAGCAAAAAGGGTTAGTTGGAGGCAGGGGCGGCCACAACGGGAGTTTCGCCTGTACCAAAGTTACCCTGGCCCAAAAAGCGGGTTTTGAGCATTTGATACAGCGCATTGGCACCTGGCACACCACCATCCGCGGCCGAACTAGCCAGTTTGTACACGGTCAATGCACCGGTGTAAGCTTCGCTACCGGCGAGCATTTGCGTATCAGATAGCTTAACAAACAATTTGTTGACCCGCTCTACATAAGGATCCAACTGATTGTAGAGCACGTAATCCTTTTCCATCTCCTCCACTTTTACGTAGCTAGGCAATAGCTCCGGATTCTGCTTTGCCCCCAATAGCGCATCACCCGTAAAGGTTTTGTTACTGTTGCTAATTTTTGGCAATACACTACGTTCCGTAGCCGATAGGCCCACGACAAAAGTGGAAACGATGGCCTCGATGACATCAAATGCATCGTGTAATTGCTTTTCTTGATCGGTAGTTAACGTCTCCGACACACGGTTGCTGTTTGCAATGGGCATAATCTGATTTTTTTATGCTTGTGAATAAAAATTGATCCGATTCAAACATAATAATTATTTCAATCAAATATGGACCAAAGTCTAAACAAAAATTCTTCGTTAATTCCAGGCGGTCATGGATTTTGTGGTATCAACCAAGCTTTAAGAAAGAGCGGCCAATACAATTGGGTGGATGAATTATGGTGAACACATAACAACTGCGTTGATTAAAAATCATACTACAATTGCCACCGTGTTACGCTACTCTTGCACCCTTTTTAGTGATGGCCTTTTGCTTAACGTAATATCGCCGCCAGTAATCCAATGTGTGGCTGCATCGTATGTAAGGTAAAGCCGATTGCCAATTATATGTGGGTCATGCAGAGCCTGTAATTCCTTATCATCTAAAATAATATACGCCTGTTTTTTAATATCATCAAAACCCCATTTTTTGGTATAAAAGGTATCCGCATACGGTCGGCGATATACTTCTACTTCGCCGTTCGCTTTAAAGTACCAGTACCGCATGCCATCATTCATTACCCAATATCCATACAAGCTTTGCTTGCTGAAGGGTGCGATGGATGAGTCGTTGTTATATATAATATTCCTTAGTACACATTCTATATGGTCGCCCACGGTATCCTTGTTGTAAAAAACCATCCTGCTTGTCCAGTTTTTATATGCATCCATTTCATATTCATGTATCGTGTAATGGAGCTTACTGCCCGATACAAAGGTTGTTTTTGTTTTTCTCCCGCCTGCGGCTGAAGAATGTGTAATGGTATCGACGCTAATGATTTTGCCATCGGCATCTATTTCTGTATTGACATATGTATTATTGCCCATTTTTTTTATATGGATAACCCTGTCCATTTTTCCAGTTTCGTGTATCACTATCTTACTGCTTACCGAATCAACGATTGTCTGGACTTTTGTTCGCACCACAACATCGCTGATGCGGTAACGATAATTGATGTTGCGGACCATATTTTTTTGTGCGTACCAACTAGAGTCTATTTCTACCAGTTTTTCATCCTTCCCAAATGTTTTAACGACCACTAAGCTATCACCAAAGTAGCTGTAGGCACTTGTTTTTTGCGGCACTTCCATTGAGTTGAATTCAACGGTTTTAATTGGCCTGTTGTTGGCAAAATACGTGTCTACATTTCCTACACCCTGCTTTACAAAAGGCACTAAATCCCCATTGGGCAGTTGCACCAGCTTGTAAAGTCGCTCTTTTGTTTTGGTGATAACCGGAGATGTAGCAGGCTGGGCAAATACGATCAACGGACTTATAAAAATGGCAAGCAGCAAGAGACGCATGATGAACAATGATTTGCGGCAATGATAAGAAATTGTGGGAGGAGTGGAGAGTTAAGAATTGAGAGTTAAGAGTGGAGAGTTAAGGGTTGAGAGTTAAGAATTAAGAGTTAAGAGTTAAGAGTTAAGAGTTAAGGGCGGAGAGTTAAGAATTAAGAGTTAAGGGTTAAGGGTGGAGAGTTAAAAGTTAAGAGTTTAGAGTTAAGAATTAAGAATTAAGAGTTAAGAGTTAAGAGTTAAGAGTTAAGAGTTAAGGGTGGAGAGTTAAAAGTGGAGAGTTAAGAATTAAGAGTTATTAGGGCTAGCGGCGAAGTAGAATTCGCCTTATCTTTTTTGAATAGAGGGTAACAAAAACGCATAACAACTGGTTTGTGTATTAGTAAAAGCTTATTAAATTAATAACGGAATTGCTTCCATTTATCGAGCACCTTGTGGTTCTCCTTTTTTATTTCTATTTTACCAATTATCATCATTTACCCACCATAAACTTTTTTTTATGGCAGAACGTAAAGCAGCCGCACCACGCACTACAGAAGAAACATCTTCGTCTTCTGGTTCCTTTAGCTATAGGATATTCTCAAATTCATCCCAAAGACTTTTTGAGTCGCTGAAAAAGCTTGATGACCGTATCGACATCTTATCGATATCCGAAGAATTGATAAAGATCCATCCTGAATATGGATCCACCAATAAGCAGAGCTTCTTTTTAAAATGGGTCGAATATCTGAGGGACATCGACCCGTCGATATTCCCCAAATGCGGGGTGGACGAATTACAATCGATCATCCTTGCTTTTTATAATAAACCAAAACTTATTACTGGCAGAATGGCATTGACCGCCGTGATACTGTCGCAATTTAAAACCATCGGCGCTGCTATAAATAACCCATTATGGCCGCAGCAATGCCTAACGTTAACCAACCAACTCATTGCCGAACTACAAGCAAAAGACGCTATTGATTTTCAATCGTTGCTTTCCGAAAATGGCCATCAATTATATAATGAAATACATATACAAGATAAGCATACAGCTAGTGTTTTGATAGGCAACCTTACCTTTCGCTTGGGCAATATGTTTGATGATGAAGTGATTAGCAAAACCGATTTGTTATTGCTACCGGCAGACAGCATAGGCGATGCCAACGACCGGACAAAAGGCTACGCCCGAACCCTTACGATACCCAATCCGAGTCCTGCCACGCCGGGTAACATTAAAATTTTTCCTGCTTCTTTTAACTTACAAGCGGGCTATGCTTACTCCATTGCAAACCGGTCCTCCAACCTAGCCATCATTACCGCACTTTGTAACAACTTAGTGAACGCCGCCAATAGGCCAACCACCACATCTTCGGCAGCCGTCACCACTATTAGCATCCCACTTTTTGGAACCGGCACGGGCAAATTAAATCCGTTGGAAGTGGCAGCAGTTTACCACGAAACCTTTCTGCCTTTTTCGAAAACGTTGTCATTTATTATCAGTGTTGAAAATCAAGACGTCCTCCAAAGTATACAAGCATATTTCAACACAAAAAGGCAGGGGCCGGACGTAAAATCAAGGTTACATTCCGACCTTTCCGAGGCGGACGATGCAGACATTTTGCAGTACGACCTTATTGCCGAAAATCTATTTACCATCCTCAAGAACGATTCTACCAATCCGCCTTTGAACATTGGCATCCTAGCTCCTTGGGGTCGTGGCAAAACGAGCTTGATGAAAAGGTTGCGAAAAAAATTTGACGAAGCACGTGCAACCGAACTGATCAACCCAAGCATGACCGAAAAAATGCCCACCCTCCGCATGTTGCGGCAATGGCTAAAAACGGACGACCTGGGTGTGAAACATAATCTGCCTTACCCAACGGTTTGGTTCAATCCATGGAACTACCAAAGCAGCGATATGATATGGGCCGGCCTTGCCGATGCGGTCATCCAGCAAACCGTTAACCAGATCCCCGGCAAGATCGATCGGGAAATTTTTTGGCTTCAATTAAGGCTGGCCCGGATAGATAAAGATGCCCTGCGCAAAGACCTGCAGTCCCGGGCTATTTTGTTCGTTCTCCAATTTCTTGTATGGGGCATTATTTCAATAACTGCAGGCATTTGCTTTTGGTTCAATTGGTGGTCTGCGGGTATTGGCATTGCCGGCCTCGGAAGCATACTGGGCTTGGCAACTTCCGCGGCGAGCAGGATGAAACCCTACCTAAAATCTGTATCTGATGTATTTCAAAATTATACCAAGCCACCAAAATACACAGAGAAGCTTGGCACCTTTCACGAAGTGGAGGCCGACCTTAACCGAGTGCTAGATTTGTGTGCTGACGAGAAAAAACCGTTGGTAATATTTGTGGACGACCTGGATCGCTGCTCCCCATCGAAAATTGTGGAAGTGATAGAAGCCATGAATGTTTTTATTAATGGAAAATACAATAATAAATGTTATTTTATATTGGGTATGGATGCAGAAATGGTGGCCGGCGCCCTTGATACCACCTACGAAAAAATGCGAGGCAAAATGGGTAGCAAAGAATTGGAGCATGGCTCTATTGGTTGGTACTTTCTAGATAAATTTATCCAGTTGCCGTTCTTTATACCCATCATGAGCGAAAGCAAAAAAATTGAATTCCTTCAAAACTTGCTCAACGAACCTACTGCTGTACAAAAGCAGCCCTCCACCCCTATCCCTGCCGAACCCAACAATCAAAAAATAGCTAATGCATACGTTGGAGCAATGGTTGCCAAGTCACCGGCAGAATCGGCCTTGGCCATAAAGAACGCAGCGCTTACAACCAAGGAACAGCTGGAATTAGACAAAATGATACTGGCAAAACAGGTAGAATCAACCAAGGAGAATGCGGAAATAGAAAAACAGGTAGCTCAGTATTCATCTTTTATCAGCTCCGACCCACGTTCGTTGAAACGTTTCGCTAACCTCCTGCGTTTTTATAGCAGCTATCAGTTTTTACGTATGAAAAAGAACCAGCGTTTTGTAGAAATCAACGTGCTCGCCAAGTGGCTGGCCATCATGGTTAAATTTCCACAATTACTTCGTTGGATACAGTGGGATTCGGAAAACAAATCGGGCATAAACACCTCTGCAGAAGACAAGGCCATGTTGATGGATGAGTTGGTAAAAGACTTTCAATTGAACGGCATGTTGGGCGGTGAAACCAATAGCAATAAGCACTTCGAATCCTGGCTAAATTTTGATGTGCCAAAAAGTTTTTATCCCACCCAGCCTTCTTTTAAGATCAATGCATTTACGGACATGCCCTGGATAAAGTCTCGAAAGCTATTTGATATTCTCATGAAAGAATCTGAGCAAGGTAATTTTAAGAATGCCATTGATTGTAATGTGTGGTAGTAATTTGCCTTCACAGAACCTAGTAGAAATAAACATAATATCTTTTTACTGAAAAAACAAAGGAAGTAATTCCTATGGTATCTTTTAGTTATACATAAAATGAAATATTAAGGCATCCTATTGATGCATAAACCTCCGTCAAAGAGAACATCGCTGCGCATTGGCATGATATTGTATATCTCCCTAACAAACACCAAGCAAAAACAAACGCAATGGAACTGTTAGAAAAAGCAATGATACAAGCCGCAAGGCTGGGGGAAGTACCTGTGTTAGAAGAATTGATTACCAGAGGAACGAACCTAAATGTGCAGGACGAAAAAGGTTTTACACCACTTATAATAGCTTGCTACAATAATCGCCTACCCGCCGCACAGTTGCTATTGGCTGCTGGCGCAGATGTGAACCTGCAAGATTTCGGCGGTAACTCCGCACTCATGGGTGCCTCTTTTAAAGGCTATGCTGATATTGTAGAGTTCTTGCTCAACCACGGTGCCGATATTAATGCCCAACATGGTAATGGTGGTACGGCACTCATGTTTGCCGCCATGTTCGGTCGCAATGAAATTGTAAAAATATTGTTGGCCCATGGGGCCGATAAAAACATCGTTGATGTACGCGGCCTTACCGTGGAAGAATTGGCTGCGCAGCAAAATAATAAAGAAGCCGTTGCGCTATTGCAAAATGCGGAATGAAGAAAAGTGCAACGTTTTAAATAATAGGTAGTAGCACCGCATACTTACAAGTATTATCGATAGATGCTAGTTACTATTACCGCCACAAGCGAAAGCATACTAATTAATAATGGAAGAGATTGGCTTAACCTAGTTGAACTTGCCACTTTCGCTTTATTGGGCTCTACATAAACAATATCGCCAGCTTGTAAATAATAATAGGATGAAGTAAATAGGTCACTTGAATTTAAATTGATCCGCTCGATATTTCGTTGTCCATTTACCTCCCGGATAATCATCACATTATCCTTTTTGCCATAAATGGTAATATCCCCTGCTAGTCCGATGGCCTCGAGTAGTGTAATTTTCTCATTAGGAACCGTTACAACCGTTGGGCTTTTTACTTCACCAAGAACAGTAACCTTAAAATTGAGATGCCTGATACTTACAATAGGATCAACAAGCAATTTCTTAGTAACCAGCGCCTTGAGGATATTTACACGTAGTTCATTTTCGGTGAGCCCTTCGGCTTTCACGGTTCCAAGTATCGGAAATTGAATATCTCCATCTCTACCAACTAAATATCCCGCCGTTGCCGAAGTGTTACCGCTACCTACAATTGCAATGTTTGGAGCATTATAAAGCGCCGACGCCTCTGCGTTTAAACTTGTGACCGATATACTTAATAGGTCATTTTTTTGGATAACATTTTCTGGAATGGTAATGGAAGCAGGAATTGTTCCACTTTTCTGATCATTAAAATAAACAGACTTTTTTGAATCCGCACAGGACATTGCAATTGCGCAAATCACGCTAAAAAAAACGAGTTGGGTAACTTTCATAAGGTTTAAGGTTAAATTCCGGTTTTAGAAATCAATATTTAAAGGTAGTATAAATAAGGGTCTTTGTATTTTTTACCTAAGACTGTCGTTTGTATTTGAAATAAAACAATTAATTATTTAACATGCTAATTCAATAGTCGTATCGTTCATATGTACTAGTTAGGCATCCCTTCATATTTTATGCAATTACAAAAAACAGCATGCCCAGATGACATCACAAATATAATGGGGTTATAACTTATACAGTAAATGCAATTGCTATTCATATATTATAGATGGCTACTAAAACAGTAAAAAAATGCAGAACAAAACTAATCCACTTTTATTAAATAATTAATTCCAAAACTTTGACAAAAAAAAAGAAGCCAGAAGCCTATTTTTTTCATGCCTCTATAAATCATGTTTCTACTTTAATAGATCTATAGTCTTAATTCTTAACGTGGTTTATCAACCAAATATTTTTACTAAATGCGACCAATACGCATTTGACAAAAATCAAAAAAAAACAAATTTGAACACCTGAAGTATTTTAATATATAAACTTTTATAGGCGCAATATCGTAGAAGTTCGAACGACTAAAATGAAACACTACATAAGTATGCCCACAGTCTTTTAAAAACTAGCCAACTGAAGTAGCCATAGAATTAATCCACAACAGACTACAAACCAACGATTTATATCTAAGTTAAGACTTGGGTTTAAACAAATTTTGACCTGCTATAAAACAGAGACTATTATTATGCTCTTAATTAGCGCTGTTTTTGTAGTTGGGTCAATGACCAACTTAGGCGCAAAAACAGCCAAGTTGTGAACAGGAATGAACAATTTGCATTATCGAATGTGAATATGTTTGCACAGAATCCTTTAAAACACTACCTAATAAATATAAAGCCATATAAGAATCGGTTGAATATATCTATTGACGACTTTAATATTTAATTAGAGACCAAGTCAACTGATTTATCGTTCCAACTCAATATTATCTATAAGGTTCTTATGATAGATAACTTAAAAAAATGTGTTTCACCCATCAAGATGTGAGTGAGAGAGGCGAAGCCATTTAAAAAAGACACTTTTGTTAAGTAATAAATGAACTCATAACAGAAACTGATCACTTTATGATAACCACGAAATGCGAAAACAGCTAATACACATTAATATTAAATATATCACAAGCCCCTGTTAAATAGGCTACTTTTTGCATTCCTATAAAAATAAAATATCCTTAAAAAAGAATAAAACAAATAAGTTCAGTTATATATTTGCATAAACCCTTAAAACAATCCTGAATAAATAATACCACATATACTGAAACGTCATATTAATTTTACTTAAACACTTTTCTATTAAATAGAGGAAGGTAATTACTAATGTTTTAACTATAAAAGCCAATGGCATTTTATAATTAGAACCAGATAGTGTATGCGCTTTACAATTATTACTCAACACATAAAGATGTGACTGAGAGCGGCGAAGCCATTTTCTTGCGAGTAAAATTTATATTTCCCTAAACGCCAAGGCAAGCGTTAATCTAATCAACGTATAGATTTACCTATATATTAATATTACTTACCACTATACAATCATCGTGCCGACTGTTAAAGTCAATACGGTCTTTCTACAAAAAAGTTTTTTTGCTACTATAAAATCCCAACATGGAAACAGAGGAAAATAATATATCCCAAAACAATGGAAATATTTTCGGCCAAGTGTGGGCAAAGTACTTTCCCTATTGGCCTATATTTTTGTTTTTGATAATATTAAGTATTACCAGTACATGGTTTTACCTAAAACGAAAGTTGCCTATATACGAATCGAGTGCAACGCTATTACTTAAGGATGAAAAAAAGGGAGCCGAAGACTCCAAAATGACAGCCAGCCTAAATATGCTTTCGAGCAATAAACTTATTGAGAACGAGATGGAGGTGATAAAATCGAGGGCATTGCTTGGACAGGTTGTGAATGAATTAAAGCTGTATGCTACTGTGTACCAAAAGGGACAATGGGCTGACTTGCCCGCCTATTCTACATCCCCCATAAAAATAGATGTACAAAATCCCGACTCGTTAATTGAAGTAAATCATGTTGACTTTATATATGATGCCTTGTCCAAAACGGTTACCTTCAATGGCAGGCCGTGCCAACTGGGCGAGTGGGTAAAAACACCTTGGGGAAATTTAAAGTTTTTAATAAATAATGAAAACTATAATAACAGGTTCCCATTGTATTTTACCCTTACCAATCCAAAAAGAGTAGTGCAAAATTTAGGCAAGAGTATTGAGGTTACATCTGTAGGAAAGCTATCTACCGTTATCAATATCAAACTAAAAGACCAAGTCCCCGCTCGCTCTGAAAACATATTGAATTCATTGATCGCCGCCTATGATAGAGCAGCAGTCAATGATAAAAACTCCCTGGCTATAAACACACTTTCTTTTTTAGACGAACGACTAAAGTATGTAACCAATGATTTGGATTCCATCGAAAAAAAACTACAGCAATACAGAACGGCCAAAGGTGCTATAGACATCAGTTCTCAGGGTAGGCTTTTTCTACAAAACGTAAGTGACAATGACCAGAAACTAAGTGACGTGAACATGAAGCTTTCTGCATTAGACCAAGTGGAAAAATACATAACAGTCAATGATAGCAGAGGTGGCCTTGTGCCTTCTACGTTGGGCATTGAAGACCCCATGCTCACTTCTCTTATTAGCAAACTGTACGACTATGAAGTTGACCACGAAAGGCTGAAAAAAACGACCGGTGAAAATAGCCCAGACATGATAGCCTTAAACGACCAGATTCAAAAAATTAAACCAAGTGTTCTAGAATTGATACACAATCAACAACGAAACCTTGAGGCAAATAAAAATAGCATACATTCTACAAATAATATATACAACTCTCAATTAAGCGCCCTACCGCAACAAGAACGTGACCTAGTGGAAATTAGCCGTCAGCAAAATATAAAGGAATCTATTTATAGCTTTTTATTACAAAAGCGGGAAGAGACGGCGATTTCAAATTCCTCAACTGTGTCGGATAGCAGGGTTGTTGATAAGGCTGAATCATCCTTGGATCCGATTGGAATGGATTCAAAGTTGATCTATGGAACTGCTATTCTTTTGGCAATCGGGCTGGGTGTTACTTTGGTTGTTGCTAGAGAGATGTTCAGCAGCAAAGTTCTTTTTCGTAATGAGATAGAGACGATAACAACATTGCCTGTGATAGGAGAAGTAGTACAAGAGAGGCAAAATAATCCTATGGTAATGGAAAGCAATCCAAGCGGCTTTGCATCCGAACAGTTTAGATTACTGCGTACTTCCCTGTCGTATTTGGGTATTGGCCCAGCAACAAAAAAAATATTAGTAACCTCCACCATATCTGGGGAGGGCAAAAGTTTTATAGCCGCAAATTTGGCATTTAGCTTGTCGGCCACAGGAAAAAAAACTGTATTGGTTGAATTTGACCTTAGCAATCCAACGCTTAGCCATAAACTTAAAATAGATAAAGCCGTTGGAGTCGCTAACTACCTATCGGGAAGTGTAGATATCACCGAAATCATCAAGCATGCAATAAGTGACAAAAATTTGTCTTTTATTCCTGCAGGAAATTTGCCAGCGAACCCTTCTGAATTGATTCTATCGGAACGTACCGGCGAGCTTTTGTCGTTTCTCGAAAACAAGTTTGATTACATCGTTGTAGATTCTGCCCCAGTAGGGCTGCTGTCGGATGGTTATGTGCTATCCAAACAATGTGATGCCACTTTATACGTAGTGCGCCATCGGCATACGCCAAAAAAAATGCTAGAGCGATTGGATAAAAATATTAAGATAAACGAATTAAAAAATCCGGCAATAGTATTCAATGGCGTACGTTCTAGAGGCTTTGGAAAAAATGGCTATGGATATGGGTATGGGTACGGTTATGTATACAACCAAAAAAAGAATTAAAAGAATACAATCATTCTGTAGCTGATAACTGATGTCGATAATAAAAGAGATAGTTGTTTTTTCCGAACAAGGAAATCCTCGTGAAATAAAGACATGGTCTAATGTTCCCTATTTTTTAATAAAAACATTAGAAGAACAGGGAATTACTGTTCATGGCGTAGATCTTTCGGTTAAAGAGACATACCAAAAGGTAGTTAGAAAGATATATGACTATGTTCTTGTCGACATTTGCAAAGCTCAAGTCTCAAACTATTCGAGATCAAACTTTTATAATTTTTGCACCAATAGAAAAATTAAGAAAGCAGTAAAAAAATTTAAAACAGCCGACGCTTTAATATTTACAACTTTTAGTTTTTCAGCTACAAAATACTCGTTAAAGCCTTCTATTCTATTTTGTGACTGGACAATTGAGCACTATATAAAATATTTTCTGAATAGAAATCCAAGTAATTGGGAAATCTCTTTTATTAAGAGACAAAATAAGGTGATTGAAAATGCCAGTTGTGTATTTGTTTTATTTCCCTCGATAGCGAAGTCGATGAAAGAGAAATTTCTAAATCCCAACATCATTTATAATGGGAATGTGACCAATAATTTAATCGCATCTAATTTGGATTTGATAAATATCAAGCGTAAAAAAAAGACTTTGTTATTCATCGGAAGCGAGAAATATCTTAAAGGCGCCAAAGATTTGATAGCTTCTTTTGTCGTGCTGAAAGATTTACACGAAAGCCTGCAACTACATATAATCGGAATAAAAAAAATTGACGACATAACCATACCGAAGGATGTTTTTCTTCATGGTTATCTTGACAAAGGAAATAAGCAAGAGGCGCTTCTATACTACGAAATTTTAAAGAGTGCCACAATTTTTATAAACACTTCTCCAAAATGGGCTTCCTTTTCCGCCTCACTTGAGGCAATGTATTTTTACACTCCTCTAATTATCACCTCCTACACGGAATTTATTGAAACCTTTGGTGAGTCAATAGACTTTGGGGCATATTACGATTCTGAATCAGATATACTGACTAACTTGATACAGGGTATATTGACCGATGAAAAATATATGGACTTATGTATTAATTCTTTTAAGGCAGCAGAGGAACACAAATGGGAAGACTATACCAAGCGGTTGCTCACCAAAACCGCACTTTTGCTTGATAAGGCATAAGTTCAACATGATAATATTATCGAACAGTATCAAATACAAGTTTACTTAATAAAATGATGAGTGTGAGTTCCAACAAATCAAAGAAACAACTAACAAAGAATTTCTTTTCTCTCACGGTTGTGCAGATAGCTACCTATGTTCTGCCTTTGGTATCTGTTCCCATTGTTTCACGTATTATCGGCCCTAGCAATTATGGAATCATAAACTTTGGTGCAGCCCTCATAACTTATTTCACCTTGTTGATTAGTTACAGCTTTGATTTCTCGGCGACAAGAAAAATCGCTAAAAATCCAGAAGATGCTGACAATCGTAATAAGGTGTTCAGCGAAGTCTTTTATACGCAGTGCTTACTGTTTATATTTTCGACCATTGTTTTTATTATTTTACTATTTGTTGTGCCGCAATTCCGACACAATCTTACCGTTATCATCTTTTCGTATTTTATCTGTATCAGCACTCTATTTACACAAAACTGGCTGTTTCAGGCCATGCAAGATCTTTCCAAGGTTGCCATTTTCAATTTATTAAGTAAACTGATTTTCACTATTGCAATTTTGATTGTAATCAGAAAAAATGAAGATTATATTTGGCAGCCTTTC
>Ga0247739_10000392_pt1 | contig 15595 bp, 10 predicted proteins | sample UWRJL058202B2_FD_180943 | JGI IMG/M metagenome (GOLD analysis project Ga0247739, IMG submission 180943) | Plant litter microbial communities from Arlington Agricultural Research Station in Wisconsin, United States - UWRJ-L058-202B-2 | ecosystem: Environmental > Terrestrial > Plant litter >...
TGGATGCCATTGGAAATCGGCGACGGCAAATTGTGGCTTCCGGAACCAAAGCCTTGGAGCTTGAATGTTAAAACAGGAGAACATACGATTTTCCCATAACATTTAAAGCGAAAGGCCGAAGTTTCAAACATTTATCTCTGTTTCATACATACAATTATGATTTTATTCAAGAAAGTCTCGCTGTTTCTTGCGATATGTTTTACAGCCGCCGCAAGCCGGGCACAACATGAATTTGTCCATCCTGGCATCCTTCATACACAACATGCGCTGGACCGCATATATTCGGTTGCACAGAACAAAACGATGCCACAATACGGTTCATTCAAATTGTTGAAGGAGAACCCATTGTCGAGTGCTAGTTATCAGATGAAAGGTCCCTTTCCGGTCATTGCTAGAGATGGGCAATATGCTTCAACCAAAAGCAAGATGGAGGCAGACTTCAGCGCAGCTTACTTAAATTCTTTAATGTGGATTGCAACGAAAGATAGCGCCCATGCCAATAGAGCGTTGGCCATTTTAGATGCTTATGCCGATACGCTTAAATATATTCCCAACACAAACGATGCACCGTTACTGGTGGGTTTGGAAGGAACCAAAATCGTGAATGCGCTTGAAATCCTTCGGTATACTTACCCAGGAACCAGTGCGAAACAAGTGTCGAAAATCATGAAAATGGTCACAGATATTTTTCTGCCCGTATGTAAAAAATTTTACGATACGATACCATACACGAACGGCAATTGGGGACCAATCGTAACCAAGATGTATATGTCAACGGCTATATTTTTAAACGACCGGAAAATGTATAACAAGGCTGTAGAATTTTACAAGAACGGGAACGACAATGGAAGCATCAAAAACTATGTGAGCGAAGCCACCGGACAGATTCAGGAAAGCGGTCGTGACCAAGGGCATTGCCAGCTCGGCATCGGCGCAATGGCAACCGTTTGCGAGATTGCTTGGAACCAGGGCGATGACCTGTATGGCCTTTACAACAATCGTCTTTTACAAGGTTTTGAATATGTAGCAAAATTCAATCTTGGCAACGATGTACCGTTTATGAAATGGAAAGATATTACCGGCAAATATTCGAATTGGGACTCGATCTCTACAATCGGTCGTGGGAAATTCATTCCGGTTTATGAAATGGTCTACAATCATTATGCATACCGTAAAGGCTTGGCGATGCCTTACACCAAGCAGGTCATCGATAAAATAAGACCGGAAGGATATGACCGGGATCAACCAGCATTTGGCACGTTATTATTTTACGAATTGGGCAAATAAGTTTTGTTGTTTGTGCAGAGATATATCTATCCGCTTTATCGATTTAAGCATTTATTGTAACATATTGACATATGTATATTAAAAGAAACACGTTAACTCTTCTGCTATATTTTGTTTTCAGCCAATGTTTTGGACAAACACAAAAAACCTCGAAAGTCTTTTCTCCGGATAAAAAAACATCCATGGAGATCAAGATCGATGAGAACAAAAATCTGCGCTATCGCATCCAGTTCAACAACGAGGAAATTGTGAAGTGGTCGGCCCTTGGGCTGACGGCTGGCGATATAGTTGTGGGACAATCCTGTACAATAGAAACCAACAAAACCGCTAGCATCGATACAAAATTCGATTGGCCACTTGGTGAAGACGATGTGATCGAGTGCCACTACAATGAGATGGTACTGAATTGTAAATCCGGATTATTTAAATATGATTTTATCGTACGCTTATTTGATGGAAGTGTTGCTTTTCGGTACGATGTTTACAAGCGTCCGGACAGCAACCCTTGGAATTTGACCAAGGAAAATACCAGCTTTCAAATGGCATCGCCGTACACCATATACCAATATAATCAAGAGTCGATTTTCAAACCCCTTCTTATCGATTCTCTCTCGAACACCTGTGATTTACCGGCCACCCTGACCAATGGAAAGTATTTTGTGAGCGTAGGCGAGGCCAGCAACGATAATTACACAAAGGCTGAATTAAAACTGGGTGATACGAATAACGAGCTGGTGCTTGTTTTTCCAAAAGACAAACAAGTCGGTTTCGGCGATCGGTTCCAAACACCTTGGAGAACGGTCAGCATCGCTACCAGCGCTATCGGGTTGCACAAGTTCAGTCAGCTCTACCTTAAGCTGGTAACGCCATCCCAGCGTTCGGTACCCACATGGATAAAACCAGGCAAGCTGATCCGGGCGCAACTCAATACCCAAAGCGGATTGGACTGCATCGACTTTGCTGCAGCACACAACTTTCAATATATCATGTTTGATGCTGGTTGGTACGGTGCAGAATTCCGCTCGACTTCGAACCCAACGCAAGTCATTCCTGAAATCAACATGGATAGCGTGATCAGGCATGGCAAGGAAAAAGGGATAGGCGTTATTTTATATGTAAATTATGTGGGCCTTAAATCTTATTTGGATACCATTTTACCATTATATAAAAACTGGGGCGTAGCTGGTATCAAATTCGGTTTTGTAGATGGCTTGACACAAGGTGGGCTTACATGGCTGGCCGATGCCATCAAGAAAACGACAGATCAAGGCTTTATATTGGATATCCACGACAATTATAAACCCACTGGTTTAAGCAGGGCTTATCCAGCTTTATTGACACAAGAAGGCATCAGGGGCGACGAGAACAGTCCTGATGCTTTTCATACCACCGTTCTTCCTTTTACAAGGTTTCTTTCCGGCCCAGCCGATTTTACTTTTTGTTATCCGAACTCTAAAAACAGTTTCAGCAAAAACTTGAAGGTCAGCAAGGCCCATCAACTGGCACTAACCGTTGTCAACTTCAGCCCGCTACAATCCATGTTCTGGTACGGTAAACCCAAGGACTATACCGACGAAGACGACATCGAATTTTTCAAATGGGTGCCCACTGTTTGGAACGAATCGCATTATCTTGCCGGCGAAATCGGCAAGGGAATCAGCGTGGTACGGAGAAGCCAAGATACTTGGTTCATGGGTAGTATTGCAGGGTTGGAGGGGTGGCAAAAAAATGTTTCGCTAGACTTTCTGCCCCCTGGAAAAAAGTATACTGCTACAATATACGAAGATGCCGAGGGTGGAAGTGTACGTAAGAGAAGCATTCCTGTAGATGCAACGTCGATCATCAAACTCGATATAAAACCTTCGCAAGGGCAGGCAATCATCCTAAGAAAGAATTGATATGTTGGTCTTGATGGGCCTCTGTTGCAATGCAGCACCCAAATTGCACGGGGGAAAATTCGAGGGCTTTCTGAATGTCTCTTATTAGCGGACTTATATATTAAGACAAACCACATATTTGCCTTTCTGTCCGTTCATGCCAATTCGCTCTTCATCACGATTCTTCCGCAAGTGACCTAGAGCACCATTAACAACGCTTGAATTTAAGGCCTAGTTGCCCAGTGCCTATATCAATTATTTTATGAAACCATCCTTCTTCTCCTGAAATCCAAAAAGCCTAACACCAAGAACAGTGCTGCATAGGCCAATGACTGCCACATGACCGTAGGTAGCTGCGATTTGAACTGCGGGAAACTCGTGTACACATGAAAGCTGTAAGGAAAATATAGCGCTATGTCCGATTTTAATTGCATGGCCAGAAGCGTACCCCCAAACCAACATGCAAAGCCTATCGCTACGGGTGCAATAAAATTATTGAAACGCAGCCCCAGCCAAAATTGTATAGCGCAAAGTGCCAAGAGCGTAACATACGTGCTTGCCAACATGTTCAAGACGTTGAGGACATTTACGGATTGGCTTAGTACGTGTAAAGAGGGCTCCATAAAATGTAGGATGACGGCATCCACAAACATCAACAATTGGTTGGCGACCAAGAACACAACAACCAGCAACTGGATGTTTATGAACTTTGCCAAAAACACCTGGCCCTTTGTTTGTGGGGATGCCAGCACTTGTTTCCAAGCATTGTTCTTGTATTCTATCTGCGGCAATAATGTACAGATGAGCATCAGGAAAAACGGAAAGAGCGCAACGGCCGTCATCTGGAATTTTGACGTGAACATTGACTCCAGGATCATGTTGCGTTCTTTGGTCTCCACCCCGTCAAGAATCAGATCCAGCATGGACATTAGTGGGCCGAACGCTGCGGCTATAATGGTCAAATAGAGCGATGCTGTTCGTTTGGTTTTTAAAATTTCGGAGCGCAGCGATATCAAAAGGTTCATGGATGTGCGGTTGTAAGGTCAATAAATAATTGTTCGAGGTCGTTCTGCTTGGGATGCAGCAGGTACACATCCAGTTTGTTTTCCGTCAGCGTCCTGTTGATGGTTGCTACCTGCTCCAAATTTTGGAACGGGACCGAAACGGTGTTTCCAACCCGCTCTACGTTATGGCTGTGCAGCAGCTTGAAGGCCGCTTCGTTATCAGAGGTATCGATAAACACCTTGGAACCTTTTCGCTGAAAAAGATGCAGCTCCGCCAGTGAGCCTTGAAATAACATTTTTCCCTTATAAATAATCCCTACATGGCTTACCATCTTTTCCACTTCCGACAACAGATGGCTGGATATGATAATCGTCATCCCATAAGCTTTGTTCAACTTTTTTATCAGTTGCCTTAGTTCGATGATGCCACTGGGGTCCAACCCGTTCGATGGTTCGTCCAACACCAGTAATTCGGGACTCGGCAACAGTGCCAATGCGATAGCCAACCGCTGTTTCATACCGAGCGAAAACCTTTTCACCGTCTTTTTTCCGGTATCATCGAGCTTTACAATATCCAGCACTTCAGCGATCCTTTCTTTTGATGCGCCATACACCGCCCTGTATATTTCCAGGTTTTCTCTTGCTGTAAGATGTCCATACAAGGATGGGCTTTCAACCAGCGAACCAATCTTCTTCAAGATGCCGATCCTGTTCGTTTGCAGCTGTTGCCCAAAAATTTCGATGCTACCTTGTTGGTTGTTCAATAGCCCCAGCAGCAAGCTCAAGGTGGTGGTTTTGCCCGAACCATTTGGGCCAAGAAACCCATAGATGGCGCCACGTTCCACCTGCACACCCACATCGAACAATGTTTGTGCATTTTTAGAATAGTGGTAACAAAGGCCTTCGGTCTTTATGATATGTGTGTTGTCCATCTGCAATATATTAAGCGGTATTGTATCTGTTTTTGTGATTATATTATCCGGATGTTTGTCGCAGTATCTAAATATTATTGCCCAATACGGTTCTGCTCATCCGTGGCACTGCCCGTTGATCTTTTTACCGGTGCTATCTTCTTTCCTTTGCTGAAACTGTAGGTAAAGCCGATGGTCAGTACCTGCGTGTCGGCCACTTGGTTCATCTCAAAATCTACGTTACTGTATTGCCTCCTGCCCCTAAATTTTTGGGTATGAAAAATGTCACGGGCCGTCAAACGGAGTGTTCCTTGGTTCTTCAAAATTTGTTGGCTGATTCCTGCACCTATAAAACCGACGGCCTTCAACCGCAGTATACCTTCAAGCCATCCAGTCCTGTAAACACCGGTCAATTCGGCCGTAAGCTTTTTATTCAGTTTAAATTGCTGCGTTGTATTGACAACAAAACTTTTGGCCGACATAACAACCGGGTCGTTGTTGATGACGCCTTTATATTTATCATAGCTTACATTTATATTCGTGCTATTCGTCCACCACTTATTGATCGTGTTGTTGGCATTTACGGCAATCCCGATTTGATCAAGGGACGATACATTGCCCGGCATATTGTACGCTTCTTCTCCTTTTTGCAACACGATGTCTTGGATGATATCTTTTACATTTGTATAATTTAAAGTGGTGGTGATCTGATTTTTCCAAGTATGGGAAATTTCAAAATTATTGCTCATGGCTGGTTTCAGGTTGGGGTTGCCTTGGCTATAAGTGTAACGATCGATAAAATTGATAAAAGGGTTCAGGCTTTGATAGCTCGGGCGACGGACCCTTCTTCCATAGTTGGCACCAAAGGTGTTTTTGTCATCTGCCTTGTATTGCAAGAAAGCCGTCGGAAACAATTGCGTGTAGTGCCTATCGAACTGTTCACCGGTTGATTTTTGCGTGCCTTTTGCGTTCGTATTTTCTAAGCGCAGGCCAAGCTGGCCAGTTATTTTTTTGGATAAAGGAGCACTCAAGTTTACATAGGCAGCGTTAATGTTTTCTTCATATATAAAATGATTGCTTCGATTGATATCGTGGATAAGCGAACCATTCTGGATGCTGTCATAACTGGCGTTATTGTCTGTTTTTACGATGCTGCTTTTGATGCCAGCTTCAAATTTTGCGGTCTTGTTAAGTGGTTGTACGTAGTCTACCTTGGCACTGTAAACATCTATCACCTGCGGCAAAAGGCCTGTAATGGTATCAGCCTTTCTGGTCGTGTTCCCCGTAGCGCCTGCATACGAACTGATCATCACCAGATTGTTTTCCATACGGTGTTTCATAAAGTCTACGTCAGACGTGATTTCACGGCCTTTTTTGTCGAGCAGCGTACGGAAGTTAAGGTTGGCGCTAAAACTGGTCCACTCGGTTTGATTGTTTACAGATGCCTTCGTTATGCTTTCGAGCACCTTGGAAGCATTGGAAATATTGGTGACGTTCGGGTTGTTTGCGGTCGTGTTGCGGGAAGCGATATTTACCACTGCGCCAAAAGTTGTTTTCTTGTTTGCAAAAAAGTCCACGCCGATTTTTGCGTTATAGGCATTTCCTGTCATCACCCGGTTGGCCTCTTGCTCAAAGATTTTATCTATCGAATTATTGGCGCTATTAAATATGTTCCGGTTGATGTTCAATATTGAAAATCGCTTCTGATAATTATGGCTCAGGTTGGTGAAGAAGTTGATTTTGCCCTCCCTATAATTGAAGTTGAAGGCTTCATTCGTTTTAGGGTATTTCCCCTGTGAATAGCCAACAGTAGCCGAGCCATTGATGCCCGCAGTGATGGTCTTTTTCGTCTTGATGTTGATGATGCCCGACGTGCCTGCTGCATCATAACGTGCTGGCGGGTTGGTCATGATCTCTATCTGATCAAGCTGGTTGGAGTTCATGCTGCGCAAAAGGTTCGCAAGGTCTGCTGCACCCAATTGTGTTGGCCGTCCATCCACCATTACCAGCACGCCTTCTTTCCCTTTCAGGCTGATGTTGCCGTCCCTATCCACCGAAACGCCGGGAGACTTTTCCAATACTTCCAGTGCCGAGGTGCCGCTGTTGGTAATCGATGCATCCACATTCACGATGGTGCGATCGATGCGCTGTTCCACTAATGGCCTTTTGGCATTGACGGTTACACCAGCAAGGTCTTTGGTTATCGGCGTGAGGTTGATGGCGGCGAGCTGTACACTTTGTTGCATTGGAGCAATTTCAATCATCTTAGAAAAAGCCCTCTGATGACCAACGGCTGTTACGGCAACAAAATACCGTCCGTCCGCCACCTTCTCAAAACTGAAATTACCTTCTTTGTTGGAAGCGGACAGCTTTACAGTGGCGGAGTCTTTGGCACGCAAAAGACTTACGGTTGCGCCTTCCATGGGCTTTTGTGTTTTTGAAACATGTCCCGAAATAGTACCGCTGTTTTGTGCGATGGCATCGAGCAGAAAAAGAGCGAAAGATGCTATCAAAATAATTTTTTTCATAAAAGATGTTTTTTATATACAAATAAATGTTTCTATAATTTGGTCGTTCATGGGCATGCGTAGCCCTGTGGCCTCTGTAGATGAAAAAGCCAGTTTCGTTATATTAATAATTATTTGCTATTTAGGGTTCGTGCTGATCTTGGCCTTTAATAGGTTTTTTGATTGGAGCGAAATTTGCGAAACGGAATCTGTTATGATCGACAGTTGCCCAAAGTTGCCATCCGCATCTTCAAGCGATGAATTGGAAAGTTCCACGCCGAGGTTGCTGACATGCATCCCGTGTTCAAAAGTTGCGACCGAGTTCTTTGTTGCCACTATTTTCATGTTGCCAAAATCGGTCAAGCTTCCCGATCCGGAGAAAAATGCCCTAGAATCGGAGAGGTATACAACAGATTTATTTGCCGTATCCTCATTGCCCGTTTTAACCGTTATGGATGAATTGATGATAGAAACCGTAGCGTTATAAGGTAGGGCAAGTACCAAGTGGCTGATGTCTCCCTGGTTGAGGTTTTCTTTGGCGTTGATGAGCAAAGTATCACCGTTCTGTACATATGTCAATCCTGCATCTTTGGTCAATTTTGCCACATTACCCAATTCGATCGTAGCGCCACGCACATTGCGTATGGTTACAAATTTTATATTTGGTAACGGTTGCCCAGCGTCCATAGTTACGGTGCTTTCCGAGTTGTAAACGGTGTATTCGCCATTTTTATATTTTGCAAACAGGGTAATGTGGATGGCGCTAATCAACAACAGCAGTAGCAAAAAGCCACCCAACAATAATTTATTACTATTTTTCATAATGATGTGAATCTTGGTTAATTGATTTGTTGCTTTTTGAAGTTTTCGTAGCCCGACTTCAACTCATCCACATCCATCCCAAGCATGTAGATGGTGCGAAAAATATTGGGAAGTTCTTTCTCTATAAATTCCGATTTGCGGTACTTGGTGGCATTTTCAACAGCATCGGCACTTACAAAATATCCGATGCCTCTTTGGGTATATATAATGTTTTGCCCTTGCAAGAATTCGAACGTGCGCATAACGGTATTGGGATTGACTTCCAACTGCACAGCCAGTTCCCGAACGGCCGGTACGCGTTCACCGGTTTTCCACTGCTTCAGTAGGATGCGTTCGCAGATGTAATCGGCTATTTGCAGGTATATTGCTATTGAGTCTCTGAATTGCATGATAATATTTTTAAGGGCCTATACTTGTTTTTCTTTCAAACGGTAATAGGTCACTATCCATAGATAAGGGGCAATGGCATACATCACCAAAAAGCGGAATACTTCGCCTATCCAGCTGGGCACTTGCACCAAACGGTCGTGCACACCATCGATGTATACGAGATAAGAGGTAAGAAAACCTTTCACGTAGTCTCCATCGGGCAACAACTGTTCATTAAAAAAGTACATGAAACAGAAAAGGATGAAGCCGCCCACGAAACCACTGATGATGGTTTTTATAAAACTATATTTTGAAAAATATACGGAACCCAACATAAAGACCGACTGCACAGAAAAAAAGAAAAGCAAGAAATTGATAGTGGTATCGGTATTGAAACGCAGAAGGGCAATCTTGAAAACATTGATGATGACAGGCTTGTGGGTAGGTCCATCGGTTGCGATCAAGTGGTTCGAAATATTGACCATCAGAAAATCGACCAAATAAAATATCGACATAAAAACCACAAAAAAGAGAACAACCGTATAAAGGATGCCGCACAGGAGCTTCTCGAATGCCGAAGCAGGAACCAGCAGGAAATTACTGCCCTTGGCCCTCGACCCAAGGTCCCGGAAATACTGACTGGCAAAGAAGGTACCCACGGCAAAAAGCGAAAGGAAAAACGTGATATACTGCACATCGGTGGCCATGGGGCGGTTAACATTTGTTAGGATGGTAAGCACGAACCATGCTGTCAACAACCCCATAAATGCAAGTATCGACAAGCCATAACGTTTCTTGTTATCTGCCCAATGCTTGAATACCAGCAAGGTGAAACGTTTGAAACTGAAAAATTGATTCATATAAAAAATTTACGATTGAAAGAGGTTGGCGATTTTAGCGCTGTTGGTAACGATGGCTTTATACAGCAGTTCCAGGTCGAGTTTGCTTTCCTCGCCATAAACGTTCGGCTCTACAATCACATTACCCATCAAAGAAGATTCGCTGTACAAAGCATTGGCCAGTTCCGAGTTGTCATAAGCGAACCGGAAAGACAATTTCTTGGTGATGTCGTCCACATTTTGGTCGAACAAGATTTTTCCTTCGTCGATGACCGTGATGCGATCGATCAAATTTTCAAGGTCTTTCACCTGATGCGTACTGATAATGATGCAGCGCTCTTCATCCAGCGCCTCGGCCAGTATTTTCCTGAATTGGCTCTTGCTCATGATGTCCAATCCGTTGGTTGGTTCATCCATCAGCAACACCTTGGCGTTTGTGGCCAGTGCAAAAGAAATCAACACTTTCTTTTTTTGCCCGTAGCTCATATTTTGCAACGTGCTATCTGCAGGTATTTCAAAAACAGCAATATAACTTTTGAATTTATCGCCGTTGAATCGGGGGTAAAAAGCGGCGTAATGCTTTATAAAATCGGCTATCGGGATATCGGGGAGATAGAACTCCTCGGGCACCATAAAGATGTCTTCCAAAAAAACAGGGAGCCGTTCAAAAGGCGTAAAACCGTTGACGGTTACACTGCCCTTTTGCGGACATAAAAGCCCAGCGATATTGAGCAGCAGGCTCGACTTCCCCGTGCCGTTCTTGCCCAGTAGGCCGTATACATGTCCCGCTTCAAACTCCAAGCTCAATCCCTCGAAGACCGGCTTTTTTTTGTAGGCAAAAGACAAGTTTTGAATGCGAATCATAATCAGTGATTTAGTGTACTACTTATCTAGTACACTGCGAAGCTATGGATTCTTTTCATTCTGACTAAATTTTTATTGAAAAAATTTGTTGTGCAGCCAATATGTTTTTTGAAATCGTTTTGGCGAATGAGCCATCCTAGTCGGTGTCGACCCTATTTTGTCCATATCATGTAGCCGATTTTCCAAGTTGCTGTGCACCGTTAAGTCTGCGCTAGTATGGAGCATCATAAAAAAAGTCCCAGTATTAACTCTGGGACCTTTTTATAAATAATTATAACAAAATATATAAATTCTTACCTATTGCTTCACAATGCGCAAAACCTCGCCGTTGGTAAGGTGCAAAGAATACACGCCAGCAGCCCAGTGGCTGATGTCTATGCTTTGGCCCGAAGTAAAGGTTGCACGGTATACCATCTTGCCCTGCATGTCGTAGATGATGGCCGTACTGCCATTGAGCGAAGCATCGCTGCTAATGATGCGGACGCTGTTGGTGGCGGGTGTTGGCGCTACCGTTGTCATGCTATTGTTATTGTTACGAACTATTGCTACTGGGCTATAACTTTCAGTTCCAGTTGCACTTGTTATGTGTAGTCGGTAGTAATTGATTTGCAATGGGTGCTCATCAAAAAATGTATACGAAGTGTTGCTGCCCTTACCTGCTGTTGTACCAATAGTGGTGAAGCTATTGCCGTCGTTGCTTCTTTCGATATGGAATGTCGTCAGGGGATCTTCCGTGGCTGTGGTCCATTCTATCCGGTTACGTGAATCATTTACTTTTTGGGCAGTGAAATGTAACAGTTTGGTGGGAAGGATGGTGGCGGTACCGGTATGTGCGTAAAAGCCGGAAAAACCTGTAACCGGAAAAACAACTTCCCACCGTGCATTGTTATAAGTTACGGAAGTAGGGACGATGATCAAACTGGCCGGGCCAACGCCATTCCATCCCGAATAAGTGCCGGGCTCGCCGGTCGCACTGGTGCCATGTTGCTGGCTAATGCGCAGGTTGGCCTTGAAACCTTGTACATCGGCGGCGTTTAAGGGGAGGAACGGGGTATATCCGCGGTTGATATTGTAGTTGTCAAAATCCGCTTGGGTAAAATATAGCGTGATGGTTGCTGTAGCGGTGTTGCGATTTGTTACAGGGGAGATATCGTAATAGCGTCGCACATATGATTTACCTAAAAAAATGGGTGTAGCGTTCAATAAAGAAACCGTTGCTGTTACACTACCGCTTACCGCCGATACAGTACCTGTTGGCATCACGGAAGCTATCAGTTCGCAATCCTTTTCAAAAATGGTAGGCGCTCCATCTAGTACGTTTTTAGAAATCGTACGATTTGCCGATGCAATCAACATGCTGTCTGTTGACTGCTGTAGCTCAAAACTGCCTAGATGAATGGTATCTGATGCAGAACATCCAAATTCGTTCATAGCTGTTAATGTATAGGCTCCTGGTTGGGTTGCAAGCAAAGTATTTCCGCTGCTGCCGTTAGACCAACTATAAGAATTACCGTTGGAGATTCCAATGGCGACCGCATCAATAGATTTTTGTGCGGGCAGGTCAACAGAGTTGATCGCAATCCGGATGGTTGAAACCGCAAAAGGTGTCAATGGGAATGAAATCCTGTTTTTCTGCGGTGTGTTGTACAGTTGTGCCGATCCAGTATATACAACCTCAAAAGAATCGGTCGAAGGATTTTTTACATACACTGTATCGATAGTCCCGCTGTTCAATGTTTCATAGATATCAACAAAATTGATGGGGCGTGGGTTATCATACGTGAGCTCGATGAATTCCCGTCTTACTTGATCGTCTTTGGTAGACCAGGCCGTGCCGAAAACACCATAATTTGGATAGGTATTGGGCGTTCCAGTAATTTGCTTGTTTTGATCGATACCCATTTCAGAACTGAAACTATTTACACCGGTCGCATATTTTGTATAAGGTTCATTTGCATTTTGCAATACAATGCCTACTTGGCATATACTCGTGGTGACAATATTCGTGGCGTTGATTTTGGCCACCGGAAAATCTGCCATGGTCAAGTTTAGATGCACAATGGAATCACAGCCATTGTTACTGACCCCAATCCATACGGGTGCTTTTGTAGCGGCTGTATACGTGGAATCGTGCCAGCGATAGGCGCCACATGCCGTCACCGTATCCGTACGTTCAACAGCTTTTTTGATGGTGAGGTTCAAGATAACCACCGAATCGCAGCCTGATGCATTTACCGTACGCCAAGTAGCAACGTTCGTAGATGCTGTGTAAGTGGTATCATGCCAAACAAAATAATTACAAGCAACCACAGTTTCAGTGGAAGCAGATGGTGCACCAATGCTGAGGTTCAAGGTGACCACCGAATCACAACCGGCGGCATTTTGTGTGGTCCATGTCGCCGTGTTGTTCGAACTTGTGTATGTTGCCCCATGCCAAGTGTACGGGCCACAAGCCTTTACTACTTCTGTAAAAACGCTAGGGGCCAAGACCACCGCTTTTCCTGACCCTGTAGCGGTGCAACCATTTGCTTCTGTAACCGTTACCGAATAGGTTGTGGTGGTATTTGCTGCAGTGATTACTGGTGTTGTTAAACCACCCGTCCAATTGTAGAATTGATAGGATATAGGGGCCATGGATATGCTGTGCTTGGCATCACCAAGAATCAATGCCGTGGTTGCAGGATTGGCAGTATTAACAGGCAACTCGTTATCCGTTTCATCAAAATTATAGTAGGCTACCAGACCGATGCCGTCAGTCTTCACAGCTAGATTTTTGTTGCCGAAAATCTGGGCTTGCGGTAAGGCTACATTCCAAACCCTTACTTCATCTATCGCACCAGAAAGGGGTTGGGATAAACTTTCGTTATTGCCGATCATAAAATTATTCAGCTTGCCACTAACAGGAACTATCGAGGTGCCGAAAACGCTGGAAACGCCATCAATATAGATGGTGATTTTTGCGGCGCCATATACAAAAGCCACATGATACCACCTTTTGGCAGTCAAGACCGTAGTGGTGGTGATGCTACTTGAAGTTGTGCAATTGCCTACGGCAAAGCTTACCGTACCGTTTGCATTGAGCCAAGCATCAAACGGCAGCGGTGTGTTGCCAGTGGTTTGGCTGATGATACTTTGCGGGGTGCCGATACTTGAAAAATTCACCCAACCTTCCAACGTAAATCCAGTAGCTGGGTTCACGCCCATGGCATCTACAACCACCCTGCTGTTTCCATCTAGGTTCAATTGATTTCCGGATGCCCGTGAAGTAATCAGGAGCGGATTGCCTGAACAAATGCTTTCCCCATTGGCAGATACGATACTTGGTGTAGGCAGTGGCTTGATGCGAAGGTTCAAGGTCACCAACGAATCGCAACCTACTGCATTTACCTCCAGCCATGTAGGGGTATTAGTGGAGCTGGTATATGTGGTGCCATGCCAAGTAAAACTTCCGCAGGCAGTCATGTATTGTGTAGAGGAAGATGGCACACCTACCGCAATGGTTTTTGATACGGTTGCTTGGCAATTATTGGCATCGGTAACCTTAAGACTGTACGTAGTAGTGGTATTGGGTTGCACGGTAATGTTGGCCGTAGTTTGACCGCCAGGCAACCAAGCATAATTGCTATAGCCAGTGGCAGACAGCGTTGCCATACCTCCTATGCAAATCCTATTTACCCCCGTAATGGCCGGTGTAGGCAAAGGAAGGATTGTAAGATTCAAGGTGACGATGGAATCGCACCCATACTGGTTCTTGCCTGTCCAAGTAGGCCCGGTGACAGAAGCGTTATAAGAATTGCCGTGCCAAATAACAGGACTGCCGCATGCACGGATGGTTTCTGTGGTATTGCTTACACGGGTGGGCACCAACAAGCTTGCAGATGCGGTAGCGTTTTTATAATCTTTTACGGTTACCGTATAAGTGGTGGGCGTTGTGGGGTTTACCGTAATAGGATTTGTAGTATTGCCGCCAGGCGACCATAAATAGGAATTAAAATTGATAGGCGCTGTTGATGGAGATATGCTGGTGGCAGGTTTTAACAACTTTGCTCCCCGGTGCCACGGGGCAAGATCGGTAACGTTATCATTTACATCTCCATCAAACCGGTAGTACATAGCCAGTCCAGCACTTGATGGACTTACCAGGAAATTTTGGGTAGCCTGTATGAGAGCTGCATCTTTTCTTGTACTCCAAACCCGCAATTCATCCATCTCCCCTGTAAATCTAAATTGACGGCTCAACCCACCCACGTAAAAGTCGGGATAGAAGGTTGTAAAAGTTGCGTCGTAATAGGAATTATTGAAATCATAATTAGGCGTTTGGAGGATACCTCTAGCCTGCCCGTTGATGAAAATGTGTAACGCAGAATCATAATAGGTGGCTGCCACGTGTGTCCATTGGTTGGGCAATATCTTTACGGTCGAGGTCAGTTTATAGGTTACTGGGGATGTATATCCTTTTGTAAATTCATATACCAAATATTCATTTTGAATAGATAGGCCTATAAAACCACCATTGGTTTTGACCGTGTCTTTGCAAAATAAATATTGTGTTCCAAGCACGGAAGTCGGCTTTATCCAAACCTCATAAGCTGATGTAGGATTAAATCCGGAAACATTGTTTGGTTTAGGATAGTAATTGACATTATAATATGGAATAGGCACTCCAGTTTTGTAATATTTGATAGTAGCGACATTGCTACCATCAAAACCAATGGCATATTTAGCAGCGCTTGCGGAAAGGGTAATATTGTTCGCCGCACAATTGCCTGTGGCAGTTATAGCAGGCTCTGGAACCTCGTACATTAAATACAAGATGCGCAATGTATCGTCGGCCATTGTTTTGTTCTTTTCAAATAAGGTAGCCGTGTCTGTTGCCGCATTAAAAGTCCTGCCTCTCCATACAAAAGGAAAGCTTGTTGTAGTAAAGGTCTCGTAAACGATGAAAATGGATTTTGTAGTTATTACCATTGGGGCAGTGCCGATGCCATGTTGGTTGGCCGCTATAACAGAATAAGCCGTGGCGGTATTGGCTGCATAAACAGTTCCTGTTTGGGGGTTGTACGATGCCCTTGGTGTACCCAATATCGCACCGTTGCTATCCAAACGGATTCTTTG
>Ga0247739_10000393_pt1 | contig 15583 bp, 9 predicted proteins | sample UWRJL058202B2_FD_180943 | JGI IMG/M metagenome (GOLD analysis project Ga0247739, IMG submission 180943) | Plant litter microbial communities from Arlington Agricultural Research Station in Wisconsin, United States - UWRJ-L058-202B-2 | ecosystem: Environmental > Terrestrial > Plant litter >...
AGTTTCGGCCTATTCAAAAGCAAGTTTGATATCAAGAATAAATCCATCGAAGGAATTAGCATAAAATGCGCAGACTTTATAGAATACGACCCGTATTACTTTACCAAGAGCAAATAAACAGTGAAAAGGCAAGAAAAAAATCTTGCCTTTTCAATAGTAAACTACCTTAATTGGAATGTTGGAAAAAATTTGGACACCCGGGCAGCCAGTCCGATCTTTTGGGAGGCTTTTCATTCCAAGTCTGCCGCAACGGCGGAACCCGGATAAGCCAAAGCTTCGAAAGGCATAACCGTACAGCGCTTACGGGCTTGTCACATCAATCCCTAGTGCAGCTCCGAACAAGCAAATTGAATTTGTAGCCCTTCACCTCCTTCATTTTAATTACTATGGCAATATTATAAAGACTACAAAGCTCCTATTTTTTCGAAGGCATTCTCTAGGTCAGCTTTTATATCGTCGATATGTTCGATGCCCAACGAAATCCGTAGCAACCCAACTTCAACCCCAGCGGACGCTTTTTCTTCATCGCTTAATTGCTCATGCGTAGTGGTAGCCGGATGAATAATCAATGTTTTGGCATCGCCTACATTGGCCAAATGACTTATTAATTCCAGCGCATTTACAAAGGCATCTGCCGCCTCTTTACCACCTTTTAACTTGAATGAAAGCACACCGCCATAGCCCTTTTTGAGATACTTTTTTGCTAGTTCGTGATATTTACTGCTTTCAAGTCCCGGATAATTTACGTACTCCACTCCAGGGTGTGTTTCTAGCCAAGTGGCTAGCGACAAAGCATTTTCAACGGTACGCTCTACTCGTAGCGACAACGTTTCGAGCCCCTGAATAAAAAGAAATGAGTTGAAAGGACTCATGGAAGGTCCCCAGGTACGCAACCCTGTTACCCGCAGTCGGATAATAAAAGCGATGTTTCCAAACGGCCCATCCGTTCCAAATATCTCCCAAAATTTCAGGCCATGGTAGGCATCGTCAGGCTCAGTAAATTGCTTGAACTTGCCATTTCCCCAGTTGAAATTTCCTCCATCTACAACAATGCCGCCAATGCTGTTTCCATGACCACCTATCCATTTAGTGGCCGACTCCACGATTACATTGGCACCATGTTCAAAAGGTTTGAAGAGGTAACCGCCGGCGCCAAAGGTATTGTCTACAATAAATGGAATCTCGTGCTTTTTTGCAATGGCTGCAATGGCGTCAAAATCTGGAACACTGAATCCCGGATTACCGATTGTCTCCAAAAAAATGGCTTTTGTGTTGGCATCTATCTTTGATTCCATACTTTCTAAATCTTCGATATCCACAAACCGAACTTCCACGCCTATTCGCTTGAACGATACCTTAAATTGATTGTATGTACCACCGTACAAATGGGACGAAGAGATAAAATTATCACCAGGCAAAAGAATATTGTGTAGCGCCAAAAACTGTGCGGCTTGTCCTGAACCGGTGGCCACCGCCCCTACCCCACCTTCGAGTGCTGCAATTCGCTTCTCGAATACATCCGTAGTTGGATTCATGATGCGGGTATAGATATTACCAAATTCTCGCAACCCAAAAAGATTAGCGGCATGTTCCGCACTATCGAAAGTGTAGGAACTAGTTTGGTAAATAGGTACTTGCCTAGCGTGGGTGGTAGGCTCGGGGTCATATCCAGCATGGATTTGAAGGGTTTCGAAGTGCAATGGTTTTTTAGGCATAACAATTATTTTTTTATGTACTTTAAATGTCTATAAAAATAGTAGGGGTATTTGATATTTTAGCCATGTCAAAAGAAGTTTTTTACAAAAACAATTATTTAACTTGGCACAGTAAAGAAATTTTGTAAATCAATGTTCAAACATTAGATTGCACAATCATTCAAAAAAAACATACTATGGCAGATACATCAAAGTGGATCATCGATCCCGTACACAGTGAAATTGCATTTAAGGTAAAGCACCTTATGATAACCAATGTAAAAGGTGTTTTTAAAACGTTCGAAGCGAGCATCTATACCACAGGCGATGATTTCATGAGCGCTGAAATAGACTTTTCGCTTGATCCGTCATCCGTAGATACCGGAAGTGCTGATAGGGATGCTCATTTAAAGGGAGCGGATTTCTTTGATGTGGAAAATCATAAACAAATAACTTTTGTAGCCAATACTTATGAAAATGTAGATCAAGATGGCAGTTATGAACTTTGGGGCGACCTTACCATCAAGGGCATCACCAAAAAAATAAAACTGGATGTAGAATTTGGCGGCGTTGCCAAAGACCCTTGGGGTAACGAAAAAGCTGGGTTCACCATCAACGGAAAAATCAACCGGAAAGACTGGGGCCTTAACTGGAATGCTGCTTTAGAAGCGGGCGGTTTGCTGGTTAGCGAAGATGTAAGAATCAGCTGCGATGTACAGTTGCTTAAATCGACTTAAAAGTTTTAAGTGTTAAGTTTTAAGTTGTAAGATTTAAGTAATAAGTTTTAAGTGAGCAGCTGTCTTATTATTAGGTTTCAATTTATATGTTTTAAATACAAAAGCCTCGCTTCATTAGCGAGGCTTTTGTATTTAAATTATGCCTTCTGTTGGGGCAACTTATTTTCCGATGATGTTTAACTGCACGCCCGTTTTTACACGCACGCTGGTAGTTGGCATCAGCCTTAAACTTCTGCAGCTGCCATTCAGATTCACGAAGGGATATTGGTTAAGTCCAGCATTTATATATACATCTGTATATTGATCCGGCAATTTGCCGCAGCCCCAGTTATTTGGGTTCTCCCAGTCTGTGCTCACGGTACCATTCCAGATAACGGAAAACTTAAGCGTGTATTCATTGCTATAAGATATACTACCATTGGTTATTACGCACCTGTACTTATAACCGTACCAAGAAGTTGGCGCAGATTTCAGCGTTAGCATGGAAGTGGCCGTTCCTACATACACAGGGCCGTTGCTGATGTTTACGTAACCAGCGCCTTGGTCTACCTGCCATTGATAAGTTGCGCCGCCAGCATTGTTCCCGGCAGAAAATACCGCCGAGCTACCTGGGCAAACATCCCCGGCATCTGGCGCAGCCACTACAAAAGACTTGTAAATAAAGTTATTAAAATGATACTGCTCTTTTTGATCCGAGTCAGGATTTACATCCACCAATAACTGATAAGTTCCATTTAGCAAAGAATCGGCCTTTATTTCAAAATAGACTTTGGCAGTATCGCCAGCAATAAGGGGTTTCAATTTGGGCACACTAATAAGCCTTGCATTACCCATACTGTCTGCCAACGTAACCTTTACTTTAAGGCTGTCAAAATTAGCATCACTAAAGTTTTTAAAGGCCACACCAAATTTGTATTTGAGCGAGAAGGCCGTGTCTTCTTTGGCGGTATCCTTCGCAACGCTATATAAGTTTGGCGCCAAGGCTCCCTCTGGTACCGGCAAATAATTGATGCGCCAATAATCCAACTGATAAGGCGTTCCGTTCACGGCATCCTTGTTATATAATTGCAATTTAATATTTGGATAATCGGCAGCACTTACAGCACTCAAATCCAAATCCGTTTCGGTTTGCTTCAAGGTATATAAAACTGTTTCGGCACCACTATTTGTTACTCCAATCACAGATAAAAGAACACTGTCTGGCGAACTAGAAGTTTCTATCGAGTGGCCACCCCAATGAACTGCTGTCCATTGTTTGGCTGGCCCAAATAGTGGGGAAGTCGTTGTTCCGGAAGTATCGGTGGTTTGGCAATCAACAGACGTGATAATTTTATCGAAAATTCCCTGAGAATAAAGAAATTGCGGTTTAAGGCCAACGGTATCGTTCTTTTTGTAAATGAGCGTCCAAAGACGAGGTTTATTTATGGAATCCAATTTATCAGCGCCAGCTCTTAAGAGTGAATGATACAAAGAGTTACCGCTGCCGTAAAGGGCAGTGTCGGCTTTCCAAGCATCTGCATAAGATGGCTCGTACGGAGCATCCAATACAGTTCTCGCAACTACATAAAAACCATTCGGGATGCTATTCATAAAGTCCATAGCATTTTTTCTAGATGCGGCCGACTCATAACTAAATTCGAAATTGTACGCCATGGTTGGCCCGCAGCTTGCGGCGCTACCAAACGCTCCGCCGGCGCCATTATTGTTAAGTATCGGGTTAAAGCCAACTGTGTCAATAACATTGAACATGACCGAGTGCCCGATGCAAGCGCTCATAATTTTTGTTTCACCATTGGTAGACACGCTAAAATCTATAGCCACAGTACTACTTTCAGGATACTTCGACCATTTAACAAACAAGTTATTAGCTCTTTTCGCAAACTTTAAGTTCCTTGTCAATGAATCCAAAATCAATTTGCTATCGTAAGATTTCAAATGTTGATAGAGATGCGATTGGTTCCATCCTGGCGTACCGCTCGGGTTGTAAAGAAATGATGATGCTCTCCAATTTGCAGGGGTGCCTGCAATAATCGGAGCCAAACGCCAGTAATAAACCCGGCCATCGACCAATGAAATGCCAGGTTCGAATGTTATCAAACCACCTACGCTTGTGCTGTCTTTGGTGGTTAGCAATGGGGAGTTGAATAATTCTGTAGTATCAATTTGCATCCGGTAGGTTCTTGATGGCTCTAAAGGATCGGCAGTACTACCAGACAATTTAAACGCGGATTTGGCCACAATAGAGAAGGGATAAGGGTAAACCGGAATAATTTCATCATCTGAAATTTCGAATACTTTGGTTGCCATATTGTTTGCCTCACTGATTTCGTCAATGGTATTACTAGGATCCAATGTTACAATAATAGCATTCGTTCCCTTATCCGCTAGTCCTGTAATAGGAATCGACAAGGTTAAGCTATCTGTATGCCTTGCGGCCTTTAATTTCTTTTCTTGTAATAACACGATACTTCCATTTGGAAATTGTCGCTGTATCCTCACGGTTATAGAATCGTTTGTGGCTTTGCCAATGTTGTAAGCCTTCACTTTAAGGTTGAATCCTGAATCGACGAACGAAACAAAAGACGGATTAATGGTAATATTACTTTCCTCAATAGAATAATCGGCCTTAGGCGCCGCGAACATCTTTATAGACGGATCACCGTTAATGGTTGTTTCCTCGAGCGTGAGTTTTGTGAAGTAATCGCCATGGTAGATTTTCCAGGTAGAATCGATTGCCTTTTGCTGTATTTCCCCAACCGATTTTCCGTAACGGGTAACCGCCGCAGCATTGTACCATTGCTTCGTTAAATAATCCAATGTGTTCAAAACGCCGAAGTGGGTGCTCGCTATAAAAACGATGGAACCCCGAGCTGGAGAGTTGATAAATTTTTCAGAAACGGTCAACCGATTATTGTTAACCCTGTCTTCATCGTATGTAAAAAAGTTACCCGCATTGCATCCGTTTGCTATAAACACAGGGTATTTACCGTTGGTGTTCGCATAATCGCTTGGCTTGCTCAAATTGTAATCAAGATCACCTTCTGACGAGTGACCAAAATAGGAAATGAGGGATACGCCGTTATTGATCAAATACGTAAGTCTAGCGGATGAGGCGATTACATTGGTGTCGTTGGCCTTTGCGAAGGAGCTTACTTCAGCACCCATCAATGTATCCCTGATAATATTTCGATAACTATCCATTAATGGCTGAATCAAAGCCTCCGTCTGAGCATCGTTCGCACCAATTACCTGAACAATGTTCTTGCGCCAGTCTTTGTTAGCTTGCGAAGGCGTGGCAGTATTTTGTAGCAATTCATATTCCTTTACTTTGTCAAGGTATACCTTTAATTCCTCGTTGGAGATAACCGAAATCCTTCCCACAGGCGTACCCGGTGTTACAACGGTATTGTTTGCTGCAGTAAGTTGATTGTCGGAACCTGGATTGCCCCATGTAGGCACTTGGTTGAGTGTTTTGCCCAAAGAGGTGGATTGTTTAGGATAGAACTCTTCATAATTAACAGCCCTACCTACCAAAAATACAAACTTGGGAGCCGTAATGAAAGTTGCCCTGGCGTACCGCATCAGGTTACGGATACCAATCGGGTGAAGGTCAATGCCGTAAGCAAATTGATCCGTGATTTGATCGATATCATAAATTTTGGCATTCATGCTTCCTCCTGCTGTAGAAGCACGATATGCTCGATAAGCCTCTACTTGATTATTGGAGCCAGAGTTAAGAAGCTTGTTAGCGATAATCATGAAATCGCCTTGGTTGGCCGATAATGCATAATTGGTGAACACTCGCTGAGAAAAACCGCTGACCGACAAAATATTAGCAGGAACATTGCTCATTAGAATACAATGACTTGTTACGGACGAAGCCTGCATCTTTACTTTGACCAAGCTGCCCGAACGGGTACAAACATAGCTTTTCCCGTTGGTAAGGTCATAGAGTATCGGGTCTACACCTCCAGTATTGAAATTAGAAATCTCGAGATAATTGCCAGCGGCACTAGCACCGATGGTAAAGTCAAACAATGATTTGTTTTCGAAATCGAAAATATGCGGATAAGTAAGGCTGTATTGGCCAACAAACACTTGCGAGAACTCATCACCGCCTTTAGTATATAAATAATATCTGGTTCCATCCGATTGCAGCCGACTTACCGGAACACTTACGGATAGATTAAATGCGTCAAATCCACTGTTATATGTAGAATCAACAGCAGGTGTACCAGCACCTAAGTAAATATTGACTGGCCTTCCACCTACGAAAGCGCCAGAACCGCTCGTTTTCAATGTCATATTTGGCCCAGCACTATATGATTTTAAATCATCCAACGCAATTTCAAGGTAATTTGTCTTGTTTTTGACCCAACCTTCTCCTTGGTCGTAGGTGGCAGATCGTACGTATTCACCCGATGTGTAGGCTGCATTACCACCCCACAGCATATCATTATAACTGCCTTGCAAAGTGTGCATAAAATATGGCAGTGGGCTACCGGCACCGCTCAAGCTATATGTTGTGTTTGCTAGCCGGGCATTAGCACCAGCATTTGTTGTAAGAAAATAGCTTGCAGAATCCGTTTCAAGACTATAAGCTTTGTTGGTTTGATAATTGGAATCGGGGTACATTTCTGTATCTGGCTTCCCGTCATTTCTTTCTCCAAAAAATTCTAGGTAATCTGAGGCGCCTAATACGCCGGTTGCCACAGGCGTTCTAAGTGGTATTTCTACGCCATTGCGCCAAAGTTTGTACGCACTTGCGTCCGCAGTGCCAATGCCCAATGCATCCAATTGTGTTTTGGTAATGCGATAGATGCCGGTGGTGGCAAGCTTGAATTTGTAGTACGTTTTGGAATAATCTATCCATTCATTTCTATAAGATTGGGAAAACGCGGATACAAAACAAGTTGCAATCAACATTGCCGTTACGACAATTTTTTTCATAAGTGAGATTTGATAAGGAGGATAATGCCAATAAGTTCTGAGTGTGGCAAAATTAAAGTTTTCTGTATAAGCAAAAGCCTATTTATTTACGATTATTTGTTCATAAGCGATTGTAAAAAATATTTTATTTAAAAATAGGACATGTAATTTTTGAATCGACGTTTTATTGAAACCTTATTTTTGCCAAAAAGCAGGAATATGAATTTGATAGAGGAATTAAAATGGCGTGGTATGGTGCAAGATATCATGCCAGGAACCAGTGAGCAATTGGAAAAAGAAATGACCACCGGCTATGTTGGCTTCGACCCTACGGCGGATAGCTTGCATATCGGATCCTTGGTGCCTATCCTTTTATTGGTACACTTGCAAAAAGCCGGACATAAGCCCATTGCCTTAGTGGGCGGTGCCACAGGTATGGTGGGCGATCCTTCTGGCAAAAGCGAAGAGCGGAACCTTTTGAGCGAAGATGTGCTGAACCACAATATTGCCGGGGTAAAAGCGCAATTGGAAAAATTTCTAGATTTTGATGCTACCAAACCGAATGCGGCGGAGATGGCGAATAATTATGACTGGTTCAAAGAATTTTCCTTCTTGCAATTCATCCGCGAAGCGGGAAAACATATTACGGTAAATTATATGATGGCGAAGGACAGCGTAAAAAAACGGCTAGAAGGTGATACCGGCATGAGCTTTACCGAATTTACTTACCAATTGATCCAAGGCTACGATTTCTATTATTTGCATAAAAACAAGAATACCAAACTACAAATGGGCGGTAGTGATCAGTGGGGAAATATCTTGACTGGCACCGAACTGATTCGCAGAAAATCTGGCGGCGAAGCTTTTGCCTTTACTTGCCCGTTGATTACAAAGGCCGATGGCGGAAAATTTGGAAAAACCGAAAAAGGAAATATATGGCTAGATGCTGATAAAACTTCTCCGTACCTATTTTACCAGTTTTGGCTCAATGCCACTGACGCAGACGCACTGAAATACATCAAGATTTTTACATTGCTTGAACCGATTGTGATAGATGAACTGATAAACACGCATGAACAGAATGAGGCCGAACGTACTTTACAAAAAGCGCTAGCAAAAGAAGTAACCCTTTTTGTGCATGGCGAACAAGGATATACTGAAGCTCTGGAAACCACCGCCAAGATATTTGCGAACCAAAACGCTAGTGCCGAAAGTTTGAGTGAAGAAGACCTGGAAGGCATGAGCGGCATTTTAAAGGTCGACTATCCCGCAGAAAAATTGGTTGCCGGAATTGACGTTGTATCATTTTTGGCAGAAACCGCCATTTTTCCGAGTAAGGGAGAAGCCAGAAAAACCGTACAAGGTGGTGGTGTAAGCATCAACAGAAAAAAAATTGAAGCGATAGATTTTATGGTAGAAACGTCGCAGTTACTGCACGGTAAATATTTGCTGGTGCAAAAAGGGAAGAAAAACTTTTACTTGGTTTCTGCAACTACATAGCATAAACATTACATTATATAAAAGAAGCCCCTATTGAAAAATAAGGGGCTTCTTTTTGTTATTGGAACTCTACCCAAGTTATATTTTAAGATTACCCATAATCCCGCTTGTTCATGTATTACAATAGATTAATTTGCTAGTTCACCGCTTTGAATTCAATCTTGTATGAAAAGAAGAAATTTCATTTCCGCCACGGCCATTGCCTCTACAGCATTAACGAGTTTAATGGTTGCGGGATGTAGTACTAAAAATCCTGAAGGCACATCAATCGAAATACCGAGCGACAGTGGTTCTTTTGAGCTGAACGAAGCCACCATCCTAGGTTTACAAGAGAACATGCAAAGTGGAAAATTCACTTCGGAACGGTTGACTAATTTGTATTTAAATCGTATAGAACTATTAAATAAAAAAGGGCCGAAATTTAATGCTGTGATAGAGTTAAATCCAGATGCGGTATCCATTGCCAAGCAAATGGACGAAGAAAGAAAAGCAGGGAAAACAAGAGGGCCACTGCATGGCATACCTGTGTTGATAAAAGACAATATAGATACGGCAGACAAGATGATGACCACGGCAGGTTCTTTGGCGTTGGCAGGAAACATCGCCCCAAAAGATGCTTTTATTGTAACGCAGTTACGTAATGCTGGAGCCGTGTTATTGGGAAAAACCAATTTGAGCGAATGGGCAAATTTTCGTTCCACCCGGTCGAGCAGCGGATGGAGCAGCCGTGGCGGACAAACCAAAAACCCTTATGTATTGGACCGTTCTCCTTGTGGCTCCAGCTCTGGGTCGGGTGCAGCGGTGGCCGCTAACCTTTGCGTTGTGGCAATCGGTACGGAAACGAATGGATCCATTGCCTGCCCTGCATCCATGAATGGCATAGTAGGCATTAAACCAACGGTGGGTTTGCTTAGTCGGTCGGGTATCATCCCAATTTCCAAAACGCAGGATACGGCGGGGCCAATGGCACGAACGGTAACGGATGCCGCCATTTTTTTAGGCATGTTGGCTGGCGAAGATGCTGCCGACGCCGTTACCCACGAAAGTATAGCCAAGGCAAAAAAAGATTATACGCCATTTTTAGATATCAATGGTTTAACAGGCAAGCGTATCGGAGTAGAAAAAAGCCTGTTGAAACATCATGAAGGTGTGGATGCCTTACAGGCAAAAGCTTTGGAACAACTTAAAAGCAAAGGTGCGATTATTATAGAAGTAGAATATATGGATAAATGTTCAAAGGTAGATGCAGAGGAGTTTCAAGTATTACAATATGAATTTAAAGATGGGCTGAACAAATACTTGGCAACAGCTCATGGAAAAGTGAAAAACCTGAAGGAAGTGATAGCTTTCAATAAACAAAATGAGACAAAAGCTATGCCCTATTTTAAACAGGAAACATTGGAAAGTTCAGAGACAAAACAAGGCTTGGACAGCAAGGAATATACCGATGCCTTGCAAAAATTATTAACCACCACCCGTGGCATTATCGACAACTTGCTGGCAACAGAAAAACTGGATGCGTTGTGCGGTCCGGCAACAGGTGCTGCATGGTGCATTGATGTGGTGAATGGCGACTTTTGGACGGGTTACGGTTGTTATGGGCCGGCCGCTGTGGCAGGCTACCCTTCCATAACGGTGCCCATGGGCAACTTGAATGAGATACCTATTGGATTGACTTTTTTTGGCAAAGCCTATGATGAACCAGGATTAATCGCTATTGCATACGCATATGAGCAAGCCTCAAAAAATAGGATATTGCCCAAGTTTAAAACTGCGCTTGAATAAAATAATGCATACAACAAAAAACTAATTGCTTGTTTTGGATGTATCCGTATTTGGTTTCATTCCGGCCTTCCGCATGTTCACAAATTTATTGAGCAAATCGTACCAAAAAGGTGCACCCATTACCATGGCAACGGCCATCAGCAACCAGCCCAATATGCACCACCACCAGCGGGTACGAAACTCGTTTACATCGGATTGCGCCCACCACATCGGCACGTTTGCTTTTTGTATGGAATCGATGGTTTGGGTTTTAAGTTGCATCGCCTTTTGAAAATCGTTTGCTGTAGTAATCACCGTATCGCCGGACACGGGCTTCCAATTTTCCGCCATGTTTACCAAAACAGCGGTCTGGGTTTTATCTGTAAATAATTTTCTGCCTATATTTAAAAAATTAAGATTGAATATGATTGCTAAGGGCAAAGCTACAAAAATCATCCGTTTTTGGGAACGCACCTTAAACCAGCCCGTTACCCGATCCATATAATCGTTGTACCAAGTTTCAACATTTTTAAGGAGCTTATCGTAATCACCGCCAGCACTATTAATAAATGTTTCCAGCAATGTTTTTAATTTACTGTCCTTCAATTGTTTTACCGCCACTTCGAACAAAGCAGCGGGAGTAGTTGGAAGCGCTGGGTCAACCACCTTGGCACCTCCGTTGGGCGGCACTATCAAGTGCTGTTTGGCGAAAAAATCGTTGTAAGCATGTACCAAACTCTTGGCAAAGTTTGAAGACGAAATATACATCGGCTTTACCGTTCGCATTTTTTTTGTAAAATCTATTACAGGAAAGTCGTAAATCAGGTTTGCGAAATTGATATCGTTCGCCAAGGTATCGTTCAGTACATCTTCTAAAACTTTATGCAAAAAAGTAGCCCTGGTTTTAAGCCAATAAGATATCATCTCGTAGCACAAGCTCATCACCGTGCTACACAATGCCAGCACGTACACAAAAGCAATCAAGAAGTCTAAAAACGGTGAGAGGTTTGTCATACTTGATGGATTTATATTACCCACAAAATACAGCCCATACCTGAGCTGTGCAATAGCCTACATAGTTTAAGTGAGTTGCGTTTTGCAGAAAGCTACGCTGATGAACACAATGGATAAGCCTAACAATAAAGATAAATTAATATGCGAATAACTAAAAGCGACTAATGGACTAAGCTCTTCTTTGTGCGGTAACTATTTCATTCTTCGCACCATCATGTAATATAAAAATGAGCCAGATTGGCCATAAAAAAAAATGCGGAACATTGCTGCCCCGCATATAACTAAACACATGAAAATCGGTTATTTCAAATTGAACTGAACGCCAGCCTGATAATTCAAACTGTTTATATTCTTGATTCCGAAATTATTGTAGGGTGAATAATTGTACGTAGCCCCCAACAGGATACCAGTCGATTTATTTTTGCCGACAGGCACTTTTACACCGGCTCCCGCTTGCGCAATAAACCTACCAGAAACGCCGCTTCCGCTACTAAACTCACCCAACAGCTGCTTGTAACTGATCATGTTTACACCGGCTGCGGCAGACAAATAGGGTTGTACAACGGCCGCCTTATCTCCCAACGGAGAAAAAATGGTTTTAGCCATAATGGGCGTGGATTGCAGCGAATTACTCATTACTGCTGATATATCCGAACCGTCCGTAAGTTTATAAGTGGCACGGGGATATTTTTGATAGAAATCTTGATAACTGACGCTACCGCCCACAGCCCATTTGGGATTGATGGAATACATTACATTGGCGCCGGCACCATACGCACTTCCATTGCTGATAAAATCATTTTTCAAACTTCCCATAGGACTGGCATAATTATAATAGACACTCATTTTTACCTTGCCCTGCGAAAAAGCTGCCACCGAAAAAAGCGACAATCCGAGCATTGCAGTTATTTTACATATATTGTTCATTGGTGATTTTGTTTTTAATTGTTTTGGAAATAGGGTGATTGCGCAAACAACTGGTCGACTTGACTAGCAGCGGTACTTGCGTTGAAAATGCCCGAGCCCCGGATAAGGCCGTTCCATACTACATTGAGATTGTTGCCTGCGCCTACATTCTTGAGATCGACCACATCGAAACCTAACATGCCTTCTTTAATTTGGTAGGATGCGATGCCGCCACCCCAGTATGGATTCCCGTAGCCGTATCCGCCGTAGCCCCAATAGTAAGGATCCCAATAACCATAATAATCTGGATAGGTTACGTAACCAGTAGTAGTTTGGATAATCCTGCTTACTTGTACACCAAGGTCAGGGGCATTTGCCTTATTAACCAAAGTGTACCCTTTTGCCTGCATCGCTGTTTTGAAGGCCGTAATAAATGCCGCATCCGTGGCATTTAACTGTTTGGTGGCACTGTTACCATTTACGACCAATACAGAATCGGCAATGCTATAGGTGTTGTAATTTCCGAAGTTGGCGGTGGTATCATGATTGGTAATGTAAATCCTAGATTCGTCGGTATCGATTTGATCGATGGCGCTTTTTCTACAGCTTGTCGCCAATAGCCCCAATCCCAAGGCCACCAGCAGCATCTTGTTTTTCATGTTTGTCATATCTATCGTTATTTTCTATAAGAACTCAATTTATATAGCGAAAGTTGCGCTGCTGATTTTCTTTAGGAAACCTTTGGGTAAATTTCTTAATATGTAGTGAAAAAATCAATGAATTTGAACCTTTTAGTGACGTATAGAGTGCCTGCCTTTTGAAAAGTAAAGTTGTTGAATGATTGAGATATTGGAGACGCACTGCGCTGGCTGCGTGCGGGATTGAAGGACAGTAAATCCACGAAAGCGGGAATGGCTCACAGGCACCGTGCAACCGAGTGATTTAAAATGGAGAGCCGTTCGGCACCGTGACGAGAAGTAGTGCCAAAAAGCATCTCGCTGGTGGACTAGCTGACACCAATTGCCGACCTTACTAAATAACTGCATTCGTAGAGGCTATGGCCAGCGGTGGCACGCTCAAAAGAGCCTCTCGGTCATGATTATGCATCGTTAAACTGCGGATCAAAATTAAAATAGGCTGTTAGTTCTGTTCAATATCTTTCCGTATTTGCTTCTTATCTATATTTGAACCTACCAGTGTGAAAAGGATTTGGCAATAGCGCCAAGACATCAATTATTAAAAAAACCGTACATGAAAAACTTTTTGGATGAAAACTTTTTGCTGCACAATAAAACCGCGGAGCAGCTCTATCACGATTTTGCGAAACCGATGCCAGTAATCGATTATCACTGCCACCAATTGCCTGATCAGATTGCCGCGGATCACGGCTTTGACAACCTTACCCAAGTTTGGTTGTATGGCGACCACTATAAATGGCGGGCCATGCGTACCAATGGTGTAAATGAACGTTTTATAACTGGTGATGCTTCGGATAAAGAGAAATTTCAACAGTGGGCGGCTACGGTACCATACACCTTGCGCAACCCGCTTTATCACTGGACGCACCTAGAACTACAACGCTATTTTGATGTGCACGACATCTTGGATTCATCATCAGCAGATAAGATTTACGAAGCCTGCACTGCAAAACTGCGAACTCCAGAGTATACGGTTAAAAATTTGCTGCGCAAAATGAACGTGAAAGTGGTGTGTACCACCGACGACCCGCTGGATAATCTAGAACATCATATAAAAATAAAGGCTGATGGCTTTGAAACGAAAATCCTTCCTGCTTTTAGGCCTGACAAGGCCATGAACGTGGATGATGCCGCCTCGTTTAATGCGTATGTGGACAAGCTTGAAAAAGTGGGTGACGTAACGATTGTGACCTATGATGATTATTTGGCTGCCCTGAAAAAGCGCCACGATTTCTTTGCTGAGCAAGGCTGTTCGGTGTCGGATCATGGATTGGAGCAAGTGTATGCCGCAGATTATACCGAAGCTTCGGTGAAGGCTGCGTTTGATAAAATCCGTGCCGGAAACGAACTGACCGAAAGCGAAAATATCCAGTTCAAATCGGCGATGCTGCATGAGTTTGCTATTTGGGATCATGCGAGAGGTTGGGTTCAGCAATATCATTTAGGTGCGCTGCGCAACAACAATGCCCGCATGCTAAGCAAGCTTGGGCCTGATACTGGCTGGGATTCCATCGGGGATTTTTCGCAGTCACGGGCGTTGTCGAAATTCTTGAACCGCTTGGATTCTACGGATCAACTTGCCAAAACAATCATCTATAACCTAAACCCTGCCGACAATGAACTGATGGCGACGATGATTGGCAATTTCAACGACGGATCAGTTGCGGGAAAGGTACAGTTCGGGTCTGCCTGGTGGTTTTTGGATCAAAAAGATGGCATGACGAAACAAATCAATGCCTTGAGCAATATGGGATTGTTGAGCCGTTTTGTAGGGATGCTTACGGATTCAAGGAGCTTCCTCTCCTACCCACGTCACGAATATTTCCGCCGCTTACTTTGTAACCTTTTTGGCGAAGAAGTGGAGAAAGGCGAACTGCCCAACGACATCAAGTGGATTGGTAAAATAGTGGAAGACATTTGCTACAACAACGCGAAGACTTATTTTGGATGGTGATTTTTTTTGTTGATAGCTGATAGTTGAATTTAATATATAAATAGCCAATCATTGCATGATTGGCTATTTTATTTTTTGAGAATTTTTTGTTTATTTTTCAAAATCGCAGGGTTTTACCCTACGCTAATCGATGCCGCCCTTTCAAGACTTGGAGGTTGTGAATGCCAGAACTAATAGAATGTTTTAATTAATAAGTTTTACGGCAACTATCAACTAAAAGAACTTAACGCCAACCTTGTATCTGTTAATGCGGTCGTTTAGGCCATTAAAGCCGCCGTTTATTTTTTTGGTGATGGTCTTGAAGTTTTCGAGGTTGTTGCCTTCTTCAATGGGTTTGCTGATGTTGATGGTGTCTGCAATGGCGTTTAATTTTTTGAGGTTCCAGAA
>Ga0247739_10000395_pt1 | contig 15546 bp, 11 predicted proteins | sample UWRJL058202B2_FD_180943 | JGI IMG/M metagenome (GOLD analysis project Ga0247739, IMG submission 180943) | Plant litter microbial communities from Arlington Agricultural Research Station in Wisconsin, United States - UWRJ-L058-202B-2 | ecosystem: Environmental > Terrestrial > Plant litter >...
CCACGCCCGCCAAGCCCAGAACCCCACGCCACCAGAGCGCATCGCCGCCGGTCAGGTCGCGGGCCGCGAAATAGAGGTCGCCGTCGGCCTCGATCATGGCGCGGGCCGTATAGCCGCCCTCCCAGAACAGGCTGAAGGCGGCGATGAGGATCAGGAAGAGCTTCAGCGCCGGGCGGCGGACCGGGATGCGAGCCGCGAGCAGCATCGCCAGCCCTCCGATCAGCAGGTTCGACAGCGGGCCCGCCATGTCGATCAAGGGGGAGGCGTGCGAGCAGTGGAACAGGGCGGAGGTCAGGAGCTGGATCTGGCCGCCCGTCACCAGACAGGCGCCACCATGACCGAGGGCCTCATGGTCGAAGGTCACCAGGCTCATGGCCGCCAGGGCGATGGCGCCGACGGTCAGGAGGTCATCGCGTGGTCTGGTCGCCGTCATCTGAGCCCCCGCCCGTGATGGGGAGAGAGTACTCCCGGGCTCCACGGGCGCAACACCGCGTGCGTCGGGCAGCGTCAGGCGGGAGGCAGGTCGTCTTCGTCCCGGGGGACGGCGCCGAGCGACAGGCGGGTCCGCTCGGCCTCGGCCAGCAGGGCGCCGCGCCGGGCCTCGCCGAAGCCGTCGAGGGTGCGATAGGGCATGGCGAGGCGGATATTGTCGCGCAGGCGTCCCCGGTTCCGCTCCAGAAAGCCCCAGTAGAGCCGGTTGAACGGGCAGGCGCCGTCGCCCGACTTGCCATTCACGTCGTAGCGGCAGGCCCCGCAGTAATCGCTCATCTTGTTGATATAGGCGCCGGACGCCGCATAGGGCTTGGAGCCAGCGATACCGCCGTCGGCGAAGGTGGCCATGCCGCGGGTGTTGGGCATCTCCACCCACTCATAGGCGTCGGCGTAGACGGTCATGTACCAGTCGTCGACGGCGTCCGGATGGACGCCCAGCATCATGGACAGATTGCCGGTGACCATCAGCCGCTGGATGTGGTGGGCATAAGCGTTGGTGCGGCTGGTCGCGACGACGTCGGCGACACAGGCCATGTCGGTCTCGCCCGACCAGTAGAACCACGGAAGGACGCGGTCGGCGTCGAGCGCGTTCCGGTGGCGGTATTCGGGGACCTTGAGCCAGTAGACGCCGCGCATGAACTCGCGCCAGCCGAGGATCTGGCGGATGAAGCCCTCGACAGCGTTGAGGGGCGCCCTTCCGGCGCGATAGACGGCCTCGGCGCGGCGGCAGACGTCGAGCGGGTCGAGCAGGCCGAGGTTGATCGATGTCGAGATCAGCCCGTGCCACATCCACGGCTCGCCCTCCGCCATGGCGTCCTGCCAATCGCCGAAGGCCGGGAGGATGCGATCGAGGAAGTCGGCCAGAACCGCCTCGGCCGCCTCGGCGGTGGTCGGCCAGCCGAAGGTCTCCAGATCGCCGAAGTGATCGGGGAAGAGGCGGGCGACGTCGTCGATGGCTTCGCGGGTCGTGGAGGAGGGCGACGTTCTCAGCCGTTCGGGCGGGCGCAGGCCTTTCGCCAGTTTGCGGCGGTTCTCGGCGTCGTAGTTCCAGCGGCCGCCCTCGGGATCGGGGCCGTCCATCAGCAGGCCGGTCTCGCGGCGCATCTCGCGATAGAAATACTCCATCCGCAGCTCGCGCTTGTCCGCCGCCCAGCGCCGGAACCGGTCGTGCGAGCAGAGGAAGCGCCGGTCCTCGCGGATCTCGACCGGAAGGCGGGCGACGCCGGCGAAGGCTTCGAACGCCTGGGCCAGCCGCCATTCCCCGCATTCGGTCAGGACGACGATGGAGAACGAGGCGGTGTCCAGAGCGCGGTGCAGTTCTCCGACGATGGAATGGGTGTTGTCAGGATCGTCGATGCGGACGTAGCGGACGGCGACGCCCTTTGCTTCCAGCCGTGCCGCGAAGGCGCGCATGGCGGCGAAGGTCAGGGCGATCTTCTGCTTGTGGTGCCGGACATAGGTGGCCTCGTCGCGCACCTCGGCCATGAGGACGACGTCGCGCGCGGGGTCGAGATCGGCGAGGCCTGTGAGCCCGTCCGACAGCTGGTCGCCGAGAACGAGGCGCAGGACCGGACCGTCCGGTTGGCCCGTCACGCGCCGAGCCCTGCGAACCAGTCCGCATAGGGAGTGTTGCGGGCCATATGCTGGTTGTAGTCGGGCGCGCCGTCGGTCCACCAGACGGGGCCGCGTTCGCCGAGGGCGATCTTGGCGACGTCGACCGCGTGACGGGCCTGACGCAGGTCGTCCGGGTTCTCGCTGGAAAGGGCCGTTCGGACGGCGCGCCGGGCGTCCATGAGGGCGTTCACCAGCTTCTGCCGCTCGGCGGGATCGAGGTCGGGCCGCGAGGCGCGCCACAGCCGGCCGCGCACCTCGAAATAGCGTCCATCAGGCGTGGTCGGGTACTTCATCAAGGGCGACGAACACAGGCGCTGTGTTCCGGTTCCCGGCCGGCTGGTTGATCGAAGGGCGGGGCCGTGCAGGATGCGGCCTCCAGTCCCCCGGAGCCGAGTCCATGCGCACCCTGACGATGCTGATCCTGCTGATGGTCTGGGGCGGGGCTGCCGCTGCCCAGACGCCCGCGCCACGTTACGCCCCGGTCGAGGGCGACTATGTCGGCGGGCCGCTGGAGATCCGGTCGGGCGGGACGCTGCCCGAACTGCGGATGCACTATCGGACGCTGGGGGCGCCGGTCAGGAACCCCGAGGGGCGGGTGACCAATGCTGTGATGATCCTGCACGGCACGGGCGGGACGGGCGCGACCTTCCTGTCGCCCCCGTTCGCGAACGAACTGTTCGGGCCGGGCCAGCCGCTGGACGTGACGCGCTATTACATCATCATGCCCGACAGCCTGGGCCACGGGCAGTCGACCAAGCCCAGCGACGGCCTGCGGGCGGCGTTTCCGGCCTATCAGTACGCCGACATGGTGGAGGCCCAGCGGCGGATGCTGGTCGAGGGGCTGAATGTCGATCACCTGCGGCTGATCCTCGGCACCTCGATGGGCTGCATGCACGCTTTCGTCTGGGGCGAGACCCATCCCGACTTCGCCGACGCCCTGATGCCGCTGGCCTGCGAGCCGACGGCGCTGGTGGGGCGCAACCGGCTGTGGAGGACGATGCTGAAGGACGCCATCCGCAACGATCCGGCGTGGATGGGCGGCGCCTATGTCGAACAGCCGAAGCTGGGCCTGAGAGAGGCGGTGGACCTGCTGGTGCTGGCGGGCGGGGCGACCATGCCGCTGCAGCACGATCTGGCGACGCCTGAGGCCGTGGACGCTTATGCGCGGACCCAGCAGACGCGGCGGCTGCCCGGGCTGGACGCCAACGACCTGTGGTACCAGGTCAACGCCTCGAGCGACTACGACCCCTCGGCCGATCTGGAGAAGATCACGGCGCCGGTGATGTGGATCAACTCGGCCGACGACTTCATCAACCCGCCGGAGCTGGGGCTGTCCGAGCAGTTCATTCCGCGTATCCGCAACGGCCAGTACCGGCTGATCCCCAACAGCGTCGGCGGCAAGGGGCACGGGACCCATACCTGGGCGGTGTTCTGGAAGGACGACCTGGTCGCCCTGCTGGCCCGCTCGGGCGGCTAGTATGTCGCGACCGAGGCCATGCCGGCGCCCGCGTGAGCCTGGATCAGCGGCAAGGCCTCGGCGTCCCATCGACGACCGCCGACGGGCTCGCTCTGGATACGGCAGATGCCCGGGCCCGAGAGGAAGGGGACCTTGAGGGCGATGGCCAGTTCGCGCTCGGTGCGGAAGCGGATGTTGGTGATCCCGGCGACGATGCGCCGGCGGCGATAGTGTGAGGCGTGGCTGGCGAAGCGGCGAATGGCGGCCAGCCGCACGTCCGGCTTGGCGTCGGGCAGGGCCAGGGTGACGCTGGACACGGCGCGGGTCGCGAGCTGCTGGATCTGGAAGTCCGGATCGTGGGTGCACAGGTCGATGCCGCCGAACACCGGGTCGAGCGTCTGGCGAATGGTCTTGAGCGCGTGGAAGGTCGGGGCGCGCGGCGTGTCATAGACGCTGACCGACAGCTTGGCCCGGTAGCCCTCGGGCAGGACCAGCAGCAGGTCGGCGTAGTTGGCGCGCTGGCTGGGCCGGACCAGGGTCGAGAAGGACACGGGCACGATCAGCGGCTGCAGGATCGGGAAGTCGACCAGGAAGCGCAGGGCGGTGGTCACGCAGGCTGCGTCGAAGGTCTCGGTGTCCTCGGGTTGGTGATCCGGGCCGTCCAGCAGGCTGTAGTAGGTCGCGGCAGTGACCGGAGTGCAGCTGAGCACGTCGCCGACGAAGATCTGGCCGGCGCTGAACCAGACGCCCTGGGCGGTGTCGATGGTGGGGCCGAAGCGGAAGGCCTCGGCGGTCTCGGCGTCCTCGGGATGCTCGGGGACCTCGATCAGGGAGCCGTCGGCGGCGATGCGGCGCAGCAGGCCGCCGGGAGGCAAGCGGCTGGGGTCCTGCATGGCGTCCAGAACGGCCTCGGACGACCAGTTGGCGAAGGTGTCGATGGCTTCGTCGTCGCCCTCGAACAGGACCAGTTTGACCGCGTCCTCGATGCCGGTGCCGAACAGCTTGGCCTGCAGCTCCTGGGACAGATGGGCCAGTTCGACGGTGTCGAGCTCCTCCGCGCCGGGATCGCCGAGCAGATAGGCATAGGGGGTCAGCTGGTCGTAGTGACGCGGATGAGCCCAGCGCACCTCAAGGAAGATGTTGGCGTATTTGGCGACCAGCGGGCCGAGCTGGTCCGCCGGCACATCCGTCCGGTTGCCGTCCAACAGCACTCGCAAACAGGCTACTGCCGCCACGTTTCCAGTCCCTCCGCCTGAAGTTGTGGCCGAGGGGAATGAAGAAATGGCGAAAGCGGTACGGGAAATCCCGTATCAGTGGTGCGCGGGCGCCGGGCTGTCGGGCAGGTCGAGGAAATCGACGCGGCCGGTGACCATGTCCTTGACCGCGGCGACGATCCTGATCGCGCCGGTCTCGACCGCGTGGGCAAGGGCGGTGTCGGCGGTCAGGAGGCGGGCGACGACGCGGCGGGCGTTCTCCTCGACGGCCAGACGGGGAAGGTCGTGACCCCCGATCCTCCGCGCCGACAGCACGGCGGGCAGGATGGGGACGATCATCTCCTCCAGCGAGGGATCCAGCTCGGCCTTGCCATCGACCACGGCCTCGGCCGCCGCAACGGCGCCGCAGCCGGTGTGGCCCATGACCACGACCAGAGGGCAGCTCAGGTGTTTGACCGCATAGACGATGGACGACAGGCCTCGCCGGTCGACGGTGTTGCCCGCCACCCGGATGATGAAGAGCCGGCCCAGACCCTGGTTGAACAGGATGGTCGGCGGGGTGCGGCTATCGGCGCAGCCGACGATGGTCGCGATGGGGTGCTGGCCGCCTTGCAGGGCATCGAGATCGTGGGCGGTGACGTGGCCGAGGCTGGAGGCGCCCGACAGGAAGGCCGCATTGCCGTCGCGCAGCATCTGCAGGGCTTCGTCGGGCGTGGGCGAAGAATGCGACGTCAGGGCGGCGCCTGCGGCGGCCACGGCCCCGGCGGCGACCACCTCGAGATCAGGCGAGGCGGCGAAGTCCAGCGACGGCGACGCCGATGCGCGCGACGGCTTCTTCCGCCCGAACCACAGAAACCCCATGCCGATCCCCACCTGCCTGTTCGTTAACCATTTGCGGAACGCGGGTCGGCGAGGTCAAGTGAAGATTGGGTGAAGGCGGACTATCCCAGCAGCCTCGCCGCCTTCGGGGCGAAGTAGGTGAGGACGCCGGCGCAGCCCGCGCGCTTGAAGCCGTGCAGGGTCTCAAGAATGGCGCGGTCCTCGTCGAGCCAGCCGTTGGCGATGGAGGCCTGCATCATCGAATATTCGCCCGACACCTGATAGGCGAAGGTCGGGATCTTGAAGGTCTCGTGCACCCGGCGGACGATGTCGAGATAGGGCATGCCGGGCTTGACCATGACGGCGTCGGCGCCCTCGGAGATGTCCATCGCGACCTCCTTGAGGGCCTCGTCGGAGTTGGCGTAGTCCATCTGATAGGTCTTCTTGTCGCCGGTCAGCATCTTCGCCGAGCCGACCGCGTCGCGGTACGGGCCGTAGAAGGCCGAGGCGAACTTGGCGGCATAGGACAGGATCAGGGTGTCGTGGAACCCGTTGGCCTCCAGCGCCTCGCGGATGGCCTGGACGCGGCCGTCCATCATGTCCGAGGGGGCGACGACGTCGGCGCCGGCGTGGGCCTGGATGAAGGCCTGTTCGGCCAGACGGTCGAGCGAGGCGTCGTTGAGGATGCGGCCGTCCTCGACCACCCCGTCGTGGCCGTGGTCGGTGTAGCAATCCAGCGCCACGTCGCACATGACGCCGATCTCGGGCGCGGCGTCCTTTATGGCCTTGATGCAGTCGGGGATCAGGCCGTCGGGGTCGGTCGCGCCCGTGCCGATCGCATCCTTGGTCGCGGCGTCGACATTGGGGAAGAGTGCGATCATGGGGATGCCCAGATCGCGGGCCTCGACGGCGGCGGCGGCGGCGGCCTTGGGCGACAGGCGGAAGACGCCGGGCATGGATGGGACGGGTACGCGGTCTTCCTTGCCGTCATGCACGATCAGCGGCCAGATCAGGTCGGCGGGGGTGAGGGTGGTCTCGGCGACCAGCCGGCGCACCCAGGGGCTGCTGCGCAGGCGGCGGGGACGGGCCATGGGGAAGGCGGCGGGCATGAAGGGCAGGGTCATGGGGGAGCCTTTAGCCTCCTTCTTTTCCTTCTCCCAGAGGGAGAGGGAGTCGGATAAGAGCGCTTCATGACCGAAGAACCCGAAGTCCTGACCCGTATCGACGGCGCCGTGGGGCGGATCACCCTGAACCGGCCGAAGGCGCTGCACGCGCTGAACAAGGCGATGTGCGAGGCGATGATCGACGCGCTGGTGGAATGGCGCGACGATCCGGAGGTGGTCGGGGTGCTGATCGACCATTCGGGCGAACGCGGCTTCTGCGCCGGGGGCGACATCCGCATGATCGCCGAGAGCGGGGCGGGGGATGCCTCGGAGGCGAAGGCCTTTTTCAAGACCGAATACCGGCTGAACCATCTGATGTTCGAATACCCCAAGCCGATCACGGCGGTGGTGGACGGCATCGTCATGGGCGGGGGCGTCGGAATCTCGGAGCCCGCCTCGGTGCGGGTCGCGACCGAGCGGACGACATACGCCATGCCCGAGACGGGGATAGGCCTGTTCCCCGACGTCGGCGGCGGCTGGTTCCTGTCCCGGCTGCCGGGGCAGACGGGCGTCTGGCTGGCCCTGACCGGGGCGCGGCTGAAGGCGGCGGATACGGTGGCCCTGGGCATCCACACCCATTTCGTGCCGTCGGCCAATGTCATGGCGCTGAAGGCCGATCTGATGGGCGGGGTCGAGCCTGCGGAGGCGGCGGCGAAGCATCGCTCGGCCGATCCGGGGCCGGCGACGATCGACCGCGAGGCCATCGACCGGCTGTTCGCCCATGACACGGTGGAAGAGATTTTCGCGGCGCTGGAGGCCGACGGATCGGACTGGGCTCTGGCCCAGTTGGCGACGCTGAAGACCAAGTCGCCCACGTCGATGAAGGTGTCGCTGAAACAGGTGCGGACGGGAGCGACCCTGACCGACTTCGCCGACAACATGGCCATGGAATACCGGCTGGGCGGGCGAATCGTCCGGACCCACGACTTTCAGGAGGGCGTGCGCGCTGTGGTGGTCGACAAGGACAATGCGCCGCAATGGTCGCCCGCGACGCTGGACGGGGTGTCGGACGCCACGGTCGAGGCCCTGTTCGCGCCGCTGCCGGCCAATGAGGAATGGACACCGCTCTAGCGGTCAGGACGCCTCCACCGTGCGCCAGTCGAAGGGCTGGCCGGGGGTCTGGCGTTCGATCCAGCGATAGCCGGTCTGGTCCCAGTGCAGGATCCAGGCGGAGAGGTTGTCGAGGATCATGTCGCCCTGGTCGGTGGTCAGGATCAGCACCGCGTGCAGTTCGTTCCACGGCGTGCGGACGATGCCGAAGGACAGGACCTCGGGCGGGATGCCCGCCGCGACCAGCTGATGCCGCTTGGTCAGGGCGTAGTCCTCGCAGTCGCCGTGCTCGTCGCGGCCCGACTGGACGTTCCAGTAGTCGGCCTTGCCGTACTGGGCCTGATCGCTCTCCATCTGGACGGCGCGGTTCACCGCCTGGTTGATGTGGTCCACCTGCGCCCAGCGCTCGGCGGTCATGACCAGGGCGCCGGACGCCGTCAGGGCCGCGCTTCCGGCTGGAGAGGGAAGGTGGATGGGCGGCGTCCCCGCGGGCGGGGCAGTCGTGGCGCCGGTCGGGAAGGCGGCCGACGCCGGGCCGCCGAAGGCGTCGCGCCACTCAAGGGTAGAGGCCTCCCTGCGGATGGCGTCGTCGTCGTGACCATCCTCCTCGCCGGATTCACGGCATTCGGCGGGATCGCGTTCGCAGAGGACGAGGAAGCCTTCGGGCGGGGCGGCGGCCCGACCCTCGGGCGCATTCGGGGTAGGGGTGCGCTCGGGCCCGGCGTGTTGGAGGGGCGTCCGGGCGTGGGTCAGGTCGCCGCCCACCAGGACCAGTGCGGTCGTCAGCAAAAGTCCCGGCTTGCCCATGGCGAAGTCCTCCTCGTCCATGAGCAGGATCGGACGGGAGGTTGTCGGGCGGAATCGAAAACAATCTATGCGTCAATTACAGGGTAAATGGACTCCCATAGGTTGTGCGCGACATACTGTCAGGAATCCACGCGTCGCCAGTCGAAGGGCTGACCGGGTGTCTGGCGCTTGATCCAGTGATAGGCGGTGTTGTTCCAGTGCAGGATGTCGCCGGTGAGGTTGTCGAGGATCATGTCGCCCTGGTCGGTGGTGACGATCAGGATGGCGTGGAGCTCGCCCCACGAGGTTCGGACGATGCCGAAGGTCAGGACGTCAGGCGGGACGCCGGCGTTGATCAGCAGGCGGCGTTTGGTCAGGGCGTAGTCTTCGCAGTCGCCGTTCCGGTCCTCGAATGACGCGACTTTCCAGTAGTCCGCCGTGTCGTACTGGGCCTCGTCGCTTTGCATTCGCATCTCCCGGTTCACGAGCAGATTGACCCGGTACATCAGGGCCAGAAGCGGGGGCGTAATGGTGAGGACGGTCGAGGTCGGATCCGCGGCCGGCGGGACCCCGGTGGCGGCGGCAGGAGCGTCCGGATCGGCGAAGGCGCGCGCGTAGAGAATGGCGCCGGCCTCCTGGCGAATGGCGTCGTCCGCCTTGCCGTCGATCGTGCCGGGGCTTCGACATTCCCTGGGATTGCGTTCGCACAGGATGAGGTAGCCGGTGGGCGGTTTGGCCGGCCTGCCCAGGGGCGCGGTCGGGGCTGTGCTCTGCGTCGGTTCGACGGACTGTGGCGCGTTCGCAGAGGCGCCGACGCCGGTCAGGACCAGCGCCGTCGTCAGCAGAACGCCAAGTGGCGCGTTCGATCCGATCATGGGGAGACCCCGGGAAGCGAGCCCGATCAGTGGCTCGCCACAGCGCCCGGCGCCATCGGGTGTTTCCTCAGGGTCGGCGTTCAGCCGACAGGACGGTTCCTACGGATTGACCGCCAGCAGCTGGACCCGGAACAGCAGGGTGGATTCCGCCGGGATTTCGTCGCCCATGCGGCGCCCGGCATAGGCCAGGTTGGCGGGGATGACGAAGTCGTAGGTCTCGCCGACGTGCATCAGGGCGACGCCCTCGGTCCAGCCCTTGATGACGCGATTCAGGGGGAAGGAGGCCGGCTCATTGCGCGAATAGGAGCTGTCGAACTCGGTCCCGTTGATCAGGGTCCCGCGATAGTGGACGCGGACGTTATCCGTTCCGGTGGGCTGGGGCGCCTTGGGGAAGGCGCGGCCGACGCGCTTGTACTGCAGGCCCGAGGGGGTGACGTTCCAGCCGCGGTTGGTCAGGTTCCAGGCCAGATAGGCGCGCTGGGCCGGGACCCAGGCGGCCGCATCAGACGGCGCGGCGGCCAGGATGGTCGGGGGCACGGTGGCGGCGCAACCGGCGAGGCTGGAGGTCAGGCCAAGGGCGGCGATGGAGACGAGGGCGAGGCGCGTGATGGAGGTCATACGGCGACGCTAGCAGGGTCCCGGCGCGTCGAAAAGTGGCGCTATGCGGGGCTCGCTCCTATCTAGGGCGGACGCGGCTGGCAGGCTTTCGGGCGGGTGAAAAGCGGGAATCCGAAGGACAGCATAATTCCTTGTGGACCGGCCTTTATTTCGTCGGAAAAGCGAGTATATGTCCGCGTTCCGCAACAGCTCAGATGAGTCTGCGCGAAAGCGCCGAGGCCCGGTCCGTCGCCCTCCGACCGAGCGAAGGCGTGGCTCCTATCCCAGGGAGCTCACAGATTTCAGGCCTCCTGGACCCGAAAAGGTCCGAGGGTGGAGGCCGAAACCGAAACGCACGGTCGCCGTCTGGCGCGCCGTGCCACTGCATTTCTCCGGCAGGTCACGCTGCCAGGATTGGGAAACACTGAATGACAGACGTCCTCAACGGTCTCACCATCAACGGTCAGATCGCGTCGGCTACGAGCTTCACCGGCAAGAAGCGCATCCGCAAATCCTTCGGTCGTATCCCCGAAGCGGTCGCGATGCCGAACCTGATCGAGGTTCAACGCGCTTCCTACGAACAGTTCCTGCAGCGCGAAGTCCGCGCCGGCGTCCGCAAGGAGCAGGGCATCGAGGCGGTCTTCAAGTCGGTGTTCCCGATCAAGGACTTCAACGAGCGCGCCGTTCTGGAATACGTCTCCTACGAGTTCGAGGAGCCCAAGTACGACGTCGAGGAATGCATCCAGCGCGACATGACCTTCGCGGCTCCGCTGAAGGTCAAGCTGCGCCTGATCGTCTTTGAAGCGGACGAAGAGACCGGCGCCCGCTCGGTCAAGGACATCAAGGAACAGGACGTCTACATGGGGGACATCCCCCTGATGACGGACAAGGGCACGTTCATCGTCAACGGCACCGAGCGCGTGATCGTCTCGCAGATGCACCGTTCGCCGGGCGTGTTCTTCGACCACGACAAGGGCAAGACCCACTCGTCGGGCAAGCTGCTGTTCGCCGCCCGCGTGATCCCGTACCGCGGTTCGTGGCTCGACTTCGAGTTCGACGCCAAGGACGTGGTGTTCGTGCGTATCGACCGTCGCCGCAAGCTGCCGGCGACCACCTTCCTGCTCGCCCTGGGCATGGACGGCGAAGAAATCCTGCGCACCTTCTACGAGACCGTTCCGTATGAGAAGCGCGGCGAAGGCTGGGTCACCCCCTACAAGCCCGAGCGCTGGCGCGGTGTGAAGCCTGAGTTCGACCTGATCGACGCCGACACCGGCGAAGTGGTCGCCCAGGCCGGTCACAAGATCAGCGCCCGTGCGGCCAAGAAGCTGCAGGACGGCGGCCTGAAGTCGCTGTCGCTGGCCGCTGACGCCCTGGTCACCCGCTATCTGGCGGCCGACGCCGTCAACTACGAAACCGGCGAGATCTACGCCGAGGCCGGCGACGAGCTGGACGCCCCGACCATCGAACTGCTGGAAGGCAAGGGCTTCACCACCATCGACGTGCTGGACATCGACCACGTGACGGTCGGCGCCTACATGCGCAACACCCTGCGGGTCGACAAGAACACGGGCCGCGAGGACGCCCTGTTCGACGTCTACCGCGTGATGCGTCCGGGCGAGCCGCCGACCCCGGAAGCCGCCGAAGCGATGTTCAACTCGCTGTTCTTCGACGCCGAACGCTACGACCTGTCGGCCGTGGGCCGGGTCAAGATGAACATGCGTCTCGAAACCCCCGAGGTTTCGGACGAAATCCGCGTGCTCCAGAAGGACGACGTCCTGAAGGTGCTGCAGATCCTCGTCGGCCTGAAGGACGGCCGCGGCGAGATCGACGACATCGACAACCTCGGCAACCGCCGGGTCCGTTCGGTGGGCGAGCTGCTGGAAAACCAGTACCGCGTCGGTCTGCTGCGCATGGAACGCGCGATCAAGGAGCGCATGTCGTCGGTCGATATCGACACCGTCATGCCGCACGACCTGATCAACGCCAAGCCGGCCGCCGCCTCGGTGCGCGAGTTCTTCGGTTCGTCGCAGCTGTCGCAGTTCATGGACCAGACGAACCCGCTGTCGGAAATCACCCACAAGCGTCGCCTTTCGGCGCTTGGCCCGGGCGGTTTGACGCGTGAGCGCGCGGGCTTTGAAGTCCGCGACGTCCACCCGACCCACTACGGCCGCATCTGCCCGATCGAAACGCCGGAAGGCCCGAACATCGGCCTGATCAACTCCCTGGCCACCCACGCCCGCGTTAACAAGTACGGCTTCATCGAGAGCCCGTACCGTCGCGTGAAGGACGGCAAGGCCCAGGACGAGGTGGTCTACATCTCGGCCATGGAGGAGTCGAAGTACACGATCGCCCAGGCGAACATCGCCCTCAAGGACGGCGAGATCGTCGATGATCTGGTCCCCGGCCGGATCAACGGTGAATCCCAGCTGCTGATCAAGGCCGACGTCGACATGATGGACGTGTCGCCGAAACAGGTCGTTTCGGTCGCCGCCGCCCTGATCCCGTTCCTGGAAAACGACGACGCCAACCGCGCACTGATGGGCGCCAACATGCAACGTCAGGCCGTGCCTCTGGTGCAGTCCGACGCGCCGCTGGTCGGCACCGGCATGGAAGCGGTCGTGGCCCGTGACTCGGGCGCCGTGGTCATCGCCCGCCGCGACGGCGTGGTCGAACAGATCGACGGCACGCGGATCGTGGTCCGCGCCACCGGCGAACTGGAAGCCGCCCGCTCGGGCGTCGACATCTACCGCCTGTCCAAGTTCCAGCGCTCGAACCAGTCGACCTGCATCAACCAGCGCCCGATCGTGCGCGTGGGCGATGAAGTGAAGACCGGCGACGTCATCGCCGACGGTCCGTCGACGGACCTGGGTGATCTGGCCCTGGGCCGCAACGCCCTCGTCGCCTTCATGCCCTGGAACGGCTACAACTTCGAAGACTCGATCCTGATCAGCGAGCGCATCGTCCGCGACGACGTGTTCACCTCGATCCACATCGACGAGTTCGAAGTGATGGCCCGCGATACGAAGCTTGGGCCGGAAGAAATCACCCGCGACATCCCCAACGTCGGTGAGGAAGCCCTGCGCAACCTCGACGAAGCGGGCATCGTGGCCATCGGCGCCGAAGTCCAGCCGGGCGACATCCTCTGCGGCAAGGTCACTCCGAAGGGCGAAAGCCCGATGACCCCCGAAGAGAAGCTGCTGCGCGCTATCTTCGGCGAAAAGGCCTCGGACGTGCGTGACACCTCCCTGCGCCTGCCGCCCGGCGTCGCCGGCACGGTCGTCGACGTTCGCGTCTTCAACCGCCACGGCGTCGACAAGGACGAGCGCGCCATGTCGATCGAGCGTTCGGAAATCGAACGCCTCGGCAAGGACCGCGACGATGAGCTCGCGATCCTGGAACGCAACGTCTACGGCCGTCTGAAGCCCCTCCTGCTGGGCAAGAACGCGACCTCGGGTCCGAAGGGCCTGGGCCGCGGTGAAGTCACCGAAGACAAGCTGGGCGAGCTCTCGCGCGGCCTGTGGTGGCAGATCGCCCTCGACGACGAGAAGGCGATGGGCGAGCTGGAAGCCATGAAGGCCCAGTTCGAAGGCGCCCGCAAGGCGCTGGACCGTCGCTTCGAAGACAAGGTCGAGAAGCTGCAACGCGGCGACGAACTGCCCCCGGGCGTGATGAAGATGGTCAAGGTCTTCGTCGCCGTGAAGCGCAAGCTTCAACCGGGCGACAAGATGGCCGGCCGTCACGGCAACAAGGGCGTCATCTCCAAGATCCTGCCGATCGAGGACATGCCTCACCTGGCCGACGGCACCTCCGTCGACGTCGTTCTGAACCCGCTGGGCGTGCCGTCGCGCATGAACATCGGCCAGATCTTCGAAACCCACCTGGGTTGGGCGGCCGCTGGCCTCGGTCGTCAGATCGCGGGTCTGCTGGAAGCCTGGCAACAGGGCGGTCAGAAGCAGGCGCTCGTTGAGCGTCTGACCGAAATCTACGGTGCGGACACCCCGCTGCCGGAAGACGAGGAAGATCTGATCGAGCTGTCGAAGAACCTCTCGAAGGGTGTTCCGTTCGCCACTCCGGTGTTCGACGGCGCGCACATCTCGGACATCGAGGACCTGCTGGAATCGGCCGGTCTGGAGCGTTCGGGCCAGTCGATCGTCTATGACGGTCAGACCGGCGAGCAGTTCAAGCGTCCGGTCACGGTCGGCTACATCTACATGCTGAAGCTGCACCACCTGGTCGACGACAAGATCCACGCCCGCTCCATCGGGCCGTACTCGCTCGTCACCCAGCAACCGCTGGGCGGCAAGGCGCAGTTCGGCGGTCAGCGCTTCGGGGAGATGGAGGTCTGGGCTCTGGAAGCCTATGGCGCCGCCTACACCCTGCAGGAAATGCTGACGGTGAAGTCCGACGACGTGGCCGGCCGGACGAAGGTCTACGAGGCCATCGTTCGCGGCGACGACAGCTTCGAGGCGGGCATTCCCGAGAGCTTCAACGTTCTCATCAAGGAAATGCGTTCGCTGGGTCTGAACGTGGAGCTGGAGAACAGCTGAGGCGTGAATCGTGAAGCGTGAATCGTGACTGGGCGTCCTGGTCACGATTCACGAGTCACCCCTCACGACCTCGTTCTCCCTCGATGAAATTTTACGCAGCCCCTCGCTGCAGAAGGAAACCAAGATGAACCAGGAAGTCCTGAACATCTTCAACGCGGTCCCGGTCACTCCGACCTTCGACCAGATCAAGATCGCCCTGGCCTCGCCTGAAAAGATCCGCTCGTGGTCGTTCGGCGAGATCAAGAAGCCCGAGACGATCAACTACAGGACGTTCAAGCCCGAGCGTGACGGCCTGTTCTGCGCCCGTATCTTTGGCCCGACCAAGGACTACGAATGCCTGTGCGGCAAGTACAAGCGCATGAAATACAAGGGCATCATCTGCGAGAAGTGCGGCGTTGAGGTCACCCTGGCCCGCGTCCGGCGCGAGCGGATGGGCCATATCGAACTGGCCAGCCCGGTCGCCCACATCTGGTTCCTGAAGTCGCTGCCGTCGCGCATCTCGCTGATGCTGGACATGGCGCTGAAGGACGTGGAGCGCGTGCTCTACTTCGAAAACTACATCGTCACCGAGCCGGGCCTGACCCCGCTGAAGCAGAACCAGCTGCTGACGGAAGACGAGTTCTACCGTTACCAGGACGAGTTCGGCGATGACGGCTTCACCGCCGAGATCGGCGCCGAGGCCGTGCGCAACCTGCTGATGGGCATCGACCTGAACGCCGAGGCCGAGCGCCACCGTGGCGAACTGGCCGACAGCCCCTCGGAAATGAAGGCCAAGAAGGCCTCCAAGCGCCTGAAGCTGATCGAGGCCTTCCTCGAGTCCGGCAACAAGCCCGAGTGGATGATCCTGACGGTCGTCCCGGTCATCCCGCCGGAACTGCGTCCGCTGGTGCCGCTGGACGGCGGTCGTTTCGCGACCTCTGACCTGAACGACCT
>Ga0247739_10000396_pt1 | contig 15533 bp, 14 predicted proteins | sample UWRJL058202B2_FD_180943 | JGI IMG/M metagenome (GOLD analysis project Ga0247739, IMG submission 180943) | Plant litter microbial communities from Arlington Agricultural Research Station in Wisconsin, United States - UWRJ-L058-202B-2 | ecosystem: Environmental > Terrestrial > Plant litter >...
ACGCACATGTTCACTATGCAATTAATATTCAGGCAAATGATGTCCCTGAATTAAATAGCTCTTCCGAATTAAATAATCGTTTGCTACGTGAGGCTGAGATTGAACATTTTAATCTGGATTCTTCTCATTCTTATCGAAGGCACCATCAGGGCCGAGAGATTTTAATCGTTGTGATAAAGCCAAAAATTCAACTCGTTATTTTTGGCGGCGGAGCAGATGCAATTCCTCTAGTGCAAATGGCGACTATTCTTGGTTGGCAGTTAACCATAATCGATAACCGTGGTGGTTATGCTGATCCAGATGTTTTCCCGAACATAAGAATAATTCGCAGTGCAAATGATTCTCTCGAAGTAAAAACCTTACTCGATAAAATAAATGCTGCAATTATCATGACTCATAATATTGCTATGGATGCGCTCGCGTTATGTGCATTGCAAATGTCGAGCGCGGAATATATTGGTCTGCTTGGGCCTGCACACCGCAAACAGAAAGTCATCAAGCAAGCTGAGCTTTTAGTCGAAAATAAAGTACTTGGATCGTTAGCTTATAAACCTAAAATTTACGAGCCTGTTCTTTATGGGCCTATGGGCTTTGATATTGGTGGTGATTTACCCGAATCAGTTGCGCTTAGTGTGCTTGCGCAATGCCATCAGGTTTTAGAGGCTCGCTCACAAATCAGTGCATCTGATGTACCAAGGCGGCATCTAAGGTGAGTTTGCATACGCTCATACTAGCGGCAGGTTGCGGTAGCCGTTTTAATAAAGATTCGGCCAATAATACTTTTGCGCAAACTGAAAAAAATATTAAGCAACTAGCATTAGTTTCAGGGCAATCATTGCTGCAGCGTTCAGTAGATGTCGCCCGCGCAATAACACCCGACGAGGTGACGGTCGTGCTGGGTTATCAATATGAACTTTTACAGCCGCTGCTTCAGAATGTTCGCACAGTAATAAATTCACATTGGCATTTAGGAATTGGAAATTCTCTTGCCAGAGGGGTAGCTGAATTACCTTCACATGTTAGTGCGGTATTAATTTTTTTATGTGATCAAGTAGCCTTGGGTTTTGAAGATTTGAAACTCTTGCAGGCGTGTTATAAGAGCGCGTCGGAAAATAATTCAGCCAATATTATTTGTGCAGAATACGAAGGCAGCTTAGGTGTGCCGGCCATTTTTCCGCGATTATATTTCTCGCAATTATCAGCGCTTGATGGTGATCAAGGTGCGAAACAACTTTTGTTTAGAAATCCAACAATCAGTGTACCCATTGCTGCAGCAGCGATAGATATTGATACCCAGGTGCAGTTGGGTGAATTTATTGCAAGCCAGCCAATCAGCAATCTGGAAACATATTAAGGAGGTAGCAAGTGAGCACGCTAAAAATTAACGGTGTTGAACACCAGATAGATGCGGATGCCAACATGCCATTGCTGTGGATATTGCGCGATCTGCTCGCAATGACTGGAACCAAATTTGGTTGCGGTAAGGGATTTTGCGGCGCTTGCACAGTCCATTTAAATGGCCAACCAGTGCGCTCATGTTTAACGACATTAGCAGCCGCAGCCGGCGCAGAAATCACCACGATTGAAGGTCTTTCCACGCAAGGCGATCATCCATTGCAGCAAGCGTGGGTCGCACACAATGTTCCGCAATGTGGTTACTGCCAATCCGGGCAATTGATGAGCGCTGCGGCTTTGTTAAAAAATAATCCCAAACCCAGCGATGCAGATATTAAAGAGGCAATGTCAGGCAATTTATGTCGTTGCGGTACTTATCCTCGTATCGAGGCGGCCATAAAATCAGTGATAGGCGTACAAATTTTTACGCCGAGCGATGCGCATAAGGCAGGTGTGTAATGGCTGACATTACGAAAATAAATCGTCGTGACTTTTTAAAAATTACTGGCGTTGGCGCTACAGGTTTTGCATTGCAAGCGAGCTTGAGTAGTTGTTATTCATCTACTAAAAACGATATTGCAAAACTCGGCAGTCTTACCGGCGCAGCGCTCTCTTTAAATGTGTTTGTGCATATCGCAACGAATAATCGCGTAACGATTATGGCGCATCGCTCAGAGATGGGGCAGGGTATTAAAACCGGGTTACCACAGGTAGTTGCAGAAGAGCTGGATGCGGATTGGAACAAGGTTGATGTACTTCAGGCAGAAGGCGACCAAAAATACGGTGAGCAGGAAACTGACGGGTCACATAGCGTGCGCAGTTTTTACCAAACCATGCGCGAGATGGGCGCGTCGGCAAAACTAATGCTTCGCCAGGCGGCTGCAGATTTGTGGCAAGTTCCATTGGAATCCGTTGATGCTAAAAAGCATCAAGTAATGCATGCGGCTAGCGGCAAAGTATTAAGCTACGGTGACTTAGCGGAAGCGGCAGCCAAGCAAAAAGTACCGGATACAAAATCGCTCACCTTTAAATCACCCGCTGACTATACCTTAATCGGCAAACCTATCCCCATAGTTGATTTACCTCACATGGTGCGTGGCGCGGCGCACTATGGAATTGACACTATTTTACCGGGCATGGTGCACGCGAGTATTGAGCGTTGCCCGGTGCTCGGTGGAAAGGTGAAATCATTTGATGCGAGCAAAACAAAATCAATAGCAGGTGTCATTGATGTAATTCAAATCGATGGTGGTGTAGAGCCCGCCGGGTTTAATCCATTGGCAGGCGTTGCTGTTATAGCTAACAATACTTGGGCCGCACTTGAAGGGCGCAAATTATTAAAAGTGGAATGGGAAACTGGTGCACACGTCGCTTATGATTCAACAGTAGTTTTAGCGCAGCTTGCAAGCAGTAAACCTGTTAACGCAAAAGTGGTGCGCAGCCGTGGTGATGTGGATAAGGCATTCGCTAATGCAACGCAAGTTCACGAGGCGGTTTACACTTTACCGCATCTTGAACACGCCACTCTTGAACCACCCGCTGCAACTGTAAAAATCGCCGATGGCTTTTGCGAAGTTTGGGCCTGTACGCAAAGCCCGCAGGAAGTTCGCAAACATGTTGCAGAAGTTGTGGGTATCAAACCTGAACAGGTACGCGTTAATGTGACCTTGCTTGGCGGAGGTTTTGGACGTAAAGCAAAATCTGATTTTGTTGCCGAAGCTGCATTGCTCGCAAAAAAAATTGGCAAACCGGTAAAAGTCACCTGGAGCCGCGAAGATTGTTTTCGTAACGGTTATTACCACGCTTACAGTGTGCAACATTTCAAAGCGGCACTTGATAAAGATCAGCAAGTGATTGCGATAAATGCCAATGTTGCGTCGCCGAGTATTGGATCTTTATTTAACGCGGGCGTCACTCAATTGCAGGATTTTGAATTGGGGCAGGGGTTTGCAAATGCACCGTGCGAAACACCTAATTTACGTTTCAGTAATTCTCCCGTTGGTGCGCATACTCGAATCGGTTGGTTGCGCTCGGTGTACAACATAAATCACGCGTTTAGCTACAATAGTTTTATCGATGAGCTTGCGCGTGCAACCAAGCGTGACCCACTCGAATTTCAGTTGAGCATGATCGGTAGTGATCGCGAAATAGACACAAAGCCAGAAGGTTTCGCTGATTCAAATCCCGCAGGTTTTGCTTTTAAAACTGCCCGTTTAAAAAATGTATTAAATGTTGTAAAAGAATCTTGCGGTTGGCCTGCGCTCGTAAATAAAGGCGAAGGGTGGGGTATTGCAGCGCACCACAGTTTTTTAAGTTATGTTGCGGTTGCGACCAAAGTTCGCCTTGAAAAAGATGTGCTGCGTTTACTGGAAGTTCACATCGCATTAGATTGCGGACAAATTCTCAACCCGGATCGTGTTCATTCACAAATGGAAGGCTCCGTTATTTTTGGATTGTCCGGAGCCTTGTTGGGTGAAATCACGTTTAAAAATGGCACGGTTTTGCAATCAAACTTTGATCATTATCCACTGCTCAGAATGTATCAATCGCCCAAGATTGTGGTGAAATTAATTGGCAGCGATGAAAAACATAGCGGCGTTGGTGAACCAGGAGTACCACCAATCGCTGCAAGTCTTACCAGTGCAATTGTGTCGGCGGGCGGCCCGCGTATTCGTGAATTGCCGGTAGTGAAACATCTTCAGTTGGTGTGAGTTTTTTCAGGGTGATGTAATTTTTAGAGTCACCCTGAATTATCTATATTCAAAACCAATTTCGAAATCAATTTAATTTTTATTCCACATCCAAAAAAATTAAAAAAGATTTCACTTATTTTTAGCTGAGCTATTTTCCAGGTTTCAAATACTCATCAATAAATTTCAGTTGTTGTTTTTGGCGACGCAAGATTTGTCTTCAGCGTAATCGAATAAAAAAACAAAACCAGAATTCCTAAAGCTGAGACCTTATATGTTATAAATTCTTGGCTATACTCATCCGGTGTGACTTTCCACCCTTCAGGAAGACTATTATGACTAATAAAAGAATCATTAATAAAAGCATGACCACTAAAAACAAATTGTTTCCGGGTGCCATCCTGGCGCTCGTTCTCCCAGCACTGGTTACCGGATGTGGCAGCGGCAGCGACAAGCAAACCCAGCCCGAACCTACCCCTGCTGAAGCATTTGTAGCGGGCACTCATCCACGGTTTGATCCCGTAATCTCTGACGTACCTTTTAATACTGATTTGGTTTTCGCCAAGGCTGCCGCGAGTGATGGTACTGCTGACGTGGGAGCTCCTTCAGATGCCGTTCGCGCTACCGTTAATGGTCTGGACGGATTTTCAACATCCGCATTTTTCGATGTGATGGTAGATGGCAGTGTAGATGTCGCCACTCTGATACCTATGAAAAGCGTATTCCTGTTAGAGCTCGACACTGGCGTTAAAGATGCGTTAGATCCCGCCAATATTGTCGGGATAAAGGGTGCAGCGATATTCGATACCAAGGTTGTTTCTCTGGATGGCGGTACTAACAACACCATTCGAATTCGCCCGACTTTACCTTTGAAATCCAAAGCCAAATATTTGGTGGTGCTCACCAACGATATTAAAGACTCTTCTGGCAAAGCCTTAACTCGTTCTTGGACATACAACGCCATTCACGATACTAGTTATCCAATACTGGAAAGCCTCGTGCCTGTGCGCAAAGCTATTGTTGGATGGGAAACGCTTGCCAGTGCCTTTCTTACGAAAGTGACTCCAGGTTTGGCTGCGGGAGCGGCTACCGACAAATTAATTCTTACGTACACGTTCACTACCACCGATCCACAAGCTCCTTTGATCGCTATGGCTGCTCCTCGTGCAGCTTTGGCTGATACCCAAATTAAGGCTGGTGTGGAGTTTTCAACAGCAGTTACGAATGTCAGCAAGCTTGAAGCGGGTGGTTTACTGTCCACACCAAAGCAACGTGCTCTCAAAGTGTCGGCTTTAACAGGAGTAGATATGGGTGTGCTAAGTAAAGGCGCTCTGGCTGGCGACGTAGGTAAGCTTTACACCGGCTATATCAAACTTCCTTACTATTTGACCGCGCCAGGAACCTTGCCTTTCGGTGCGTATTTGACAAAAAGTTGGGCACCGGATTTAACGCTAGCAGGACAAGTGGGCGCGACTGTTACTAAAGATGTGGATGCAACCTCTTACAACGTGACCTACCGCTATCCATTTGCGGCTAAAACCACTGATGAATCCGTGCCTTTACAAGTCACCTTGCCGCAGAGCGGGTGGGTGCCCGGTTACGCTGGCTCTCTAAGTTGTGGCCAGATTTATGCCGTAAGTGGTTATCCGGTTGTTATCTATATTCATGGTATTACCAGTGACCGAAGCTCGGGTTTAGCGCTAGCCCACACTCTGGCAAGCCGTTGTATAGCGACCGTTGCCATAGATTTACCTTTGCACGGGGTAGCTGCCAATAATGCATTTGTAGGTGTTCTCAACGTTGAAAAAGGTCAACTCATTCCGTTCGCAACTATTTATGGCGCAGATGCACCGCATGAGCGTCACTTTAATGTGGCGGGTCCTGGTGGTGTTCCTGCGCCGATGAATTTTGATACTCCTACTGCAAACGATGGATCGGGAGCGCAATTTACCAACCTTGGTTATTTGCTAAATACCCGCGACAACAATCGTGAAGCAGTAATGGATTTGCTTAACCTCAACGCCAGTTTAAGAGGTTTAGATACCGACTTCGTGCAAGCTCAGGGTGCCAAGTTAAACCTGGGCAATGTCAATGTAGTAGGGCATTCTCTGGGAGGTATTGTTGGTAGCGTATTTACCACGGTTAACCAAATCGCGATAGCCAATGAAGCCAAAATCGGTTTGTCATCTAATCTAAATCCTATTCGTAGCTTGGCTGCTGTGACCGCTGGTACGCAAGTGGCGCAAATACTGGTGAACTCCGCAACCTTCGCTCCTGTTATCAATGCTGGGTTGGCCACAAAAGGCGTAAATGTAGGAACAAGTAATTACGAGAAGTTTTTATATGCGGCACAAAGTGCAATGGACTCTGGCGATCCAGTTAACTTTGCGCAGTTACTTCCTGGTCTGAAAATTCCGGTTTTATTGCAACAGGTTAAAAATGATGCAGTAATTCCCAATGGTTCAGACAATGCACCTTTGACCGGTACCCAAGCTTTTGCACGCCTTATAGGCGCTACTCAACTCGGCTTAGGTGAAACTCAGCTAGGTTTTAATTTGGCCACAGACACTGTGATTTCTGGTTTGGTGAAACTAAATGCAGGCGATCATGCGTCGCTACTGCGCCGATCAACTGAAGCACCACAAGTTACTGCAGAAATGCAGGCGGAAATTGTGAGTTTTGTGTTGAACTCTGGGAAGGTCGCCGTAGGTTTAGCCGCTCCTGCTAATATTGAACTTCCGCAATAGTTTATTGATTCATTTTTCCTGAGCAGAAAGTTTCTAGCCCGCTTGATTTACAGCGGGCTTTTTTTTGCACTAGTCTGAATAAAATTGCATTCTAGTTACTAACAGCTTTCAGCAGATTTTTCAGTAATTATGCAGTCAGCACAAACGTGCTTGTGTATCATGAACGTTAAGGATTCGATGCGTGACTGTGTTACACACATCGACGCTACCGACAATTGATTGAGACATGGTTATGACGCCCCGCAATTATTTATATTTATTACGCAAATACGAAGAATACCAACCACAAATTGACCGCCTGCTCGACTCAATTGTTACTGCGCTAATGCCACGTAAATTGGAGTCCGACGAGACCGAACTTACTAAAACCGTAGAGCGTTTGCATAAATCCTATCCCTTTGTAGAATTACTTTATTGTCTTGATGAGCATGGAATGCAAAAGACGGTTTCTGCAGCAGCTCCGAATATTGATGATTCCAAACGCAGCGAACCTGGGATGAAGTCTGATCGTAGCAATCGCGCTTATTATACGAAAGCCGTGAGGAGCGAAAAAGTTTCCACGGTAACCTCGCCTTATTTGTCCAACGCTACCCACCAGCTTGCGATCTCTGCAGTTCAGCGTTACGTCACTTCAGAAGAAAAAGTTGGTTTTCTGGTGATTAATTTTAATCTGGAAAAATTAATTGTATTTTTAAATGGCGATGAATTACGCCGCCGCGTGCATCCCTTTTTTCAAGCTGTATATGCGGTCATTGGCATTATGTTGGTGTTGATTGCTACCTTGTTGCTCTACTACGGTGGCAAAGACATGTACACCGTTGTTCATGATCATATTAATGAACCTATCAAAATATTCGGCGCCGTTATTTTAGTAACTCTGGGTTTAGCAATTTTCGATTTAGGTAAAACGATTCTGGAAGAAGAAGTTTTCCTCCATAAAGATATCCATCACGAAGGTTCAATGCGCCGTACCATTAGCCGTTTTATGTCTGCCATTGTTATTGCGGTTTCTATTGAATCGCTATTGCTTATGTTTAAATCATTACTGGGTGGAGAAGATCATTTAAATTCTGCAGTGTTTATGTTGTTCGCAGCAGTTTCTATGTTGGTCGGACTCGGTGTTTATTTAAAACTGACTGACGAAAAATAACTTAGCTTTATCTAAAGTTAAACCTTTTGACTTTAAATATTTACTACGCTTTAAAAGAGAATGCCTGTGAGTACAAAAACTAAAAGTGCATTTGTCTGCAATGATTGTGGAGCAGATTATAAAAAATGGCAGGGGCAATGCACAGAATGTAATGCATGGAATTCTATTGTTGAAGTTCGACTCGGACCAACACCTTCAAATCGGTCCGCGAAATTTGAAGGCTATGCAGGTGGAGCATCGGGCAATAAAGTACAAACACTTTCAGAAATTTCGCTTGGTGATGTCCCACGTTTTTCAAGCGGCACCAGCGAATTTGATCGCGTTCTCGGCGGCGGTTTTGTGCCCGGCTCGGTGGTTCTTATTGGTGGTAATCCCGGCGCGGGAAAAAGTACTTTGCTGCTGCAAACCTTGTGTTTTTTAGCCCGTAATATGTCTGCACTTTATGTAACGGGTGAAGAGTCTTTGCAACAAGTTGCAATGCGTGCGCAGCGCTTAGGTTTACCTACCGATAAATTACAAATGCTGAGCGAAACTAATGTAGAAAGTATTTGCGCCACCGCGCAACAAATTTCACCTAAAGTGATGGTGGTAGATTCTATTCAAGTTGTCCATATGGAAGATATTTCGTCTGCGCCAGGGTCAGTTTCACAAGTACGTGAAAGTGCTGCCTACTTAACTCGCTTCGCAAAACAAACCGGCACGGTCGTCATTTTAGTGGGGCATGTGACCAAAGATGGATCGCTCGCGGGCCCAAAAGTATTAGAGCATATGATTGACTGTTCAATTTTATTAGAAGGCGATAACGATTCGCGCTTTCGAACGTTACGCGGCAATAAAAATCGCTTTGGTGCTGTAAACGAATTGGGGGTGTTTGCCATGACCGAGCAGGGCATGCGCGAAGTGAATAATCCATCGGCAATTTTTTTACAGCGCGCGGAAGACCCAGCACCCGGTTCGGTCGTAATGGTAATGTGGGAGGGAACGCGCCCGCTGCTTATTGAGATTCAAGCATTGGTGGATGACAGCCATCTTGGAAACCCGCGTCGTGTTGCCGTTGGTATGGATCAAAATCGTTTAGCAATGCTACTTGCAGTATTGCATCGCCACGGCGGAATTATGGTGGGCGATCAGGATGTTTTTGTGAATGTGGTAGGCGGCGTACGCGTGATGGAAACGAGCGCAGATCTAGCGGTTTTATTAGCCATAGTATCGAGTTTTCGCGATAAAATTCTGCAGCAAGATTTAATGGTGTTTGGTGAGGTGGGTTTATCTGGGGAGATTCGCCCAGTGCCGAGCGGCCAAGAACGAATTCGCGAAGCAGCAAAACACGGTTTTAAAAAAGCCATTGTTCCTATCGCCAACGCTCCGCGTGAAAAATACGCGGGCATCGAAATTATTGCCGTTAAAAATTTGCAAGAAGCATTGGAAGCGTTATAGCTCGTTATTCAAAGTCGTCACCTTCATCCAAATTAATCACAGTTTTTTGTTTCTTAGTGATTTCTTCAAGACCTTTTTTAAATGCAGGTAAGCTCATAAACAACTTTTTTAAGCTGCCATCTTTCTCAGCGAGCGCCAACCCCTTCTTAATTCGTTCTGCAAGTTTTGCATTTTTAGGATGTACAAAAAAGTAAACAGGGCGCTTGTAGCGTATTAGCAATTTTTCTTCGGCAATTAGCAGCAAGTCTTGGTGTTGTTCCAATTCAGGCCAAATTTCTTGTGGGCCTCTCATCGTGTAGTTAACGCGTTTTGACGTCAACATTTTAAATAGCTGTTCAGGCTCGGCATATGCAATATAGGGCATGCTGTTTAGCTGTAAAATTTTTGTGTCTTGCCACTCCGAGACAGTGCCCGCTTTAAATTTTCGTAAATCTGAAAGGCGCCGCACTGCTGCAAATTTTTCCTTATCTTCTTTGCGAATGATTAAAATTTTGTAGTCACTAAGCTCGCGCAATAAATTAAACTTTATAGCGAGCATATTCACTTCACGCAATTGGCTGGATGAGTCCCAGATAAGATCGAGGCCACCATTCGTTTTTAAAATAGCGCTTTGTCGATCACGACCAGTCGCAAACGGATAAAATTTTAGATTGATTCTCCCATATGCAGGTTCAGTTTTTGCCAACGCCAGTTTGAGCGCTTCTTCATAGTAAAAGTTAGGAGATTCAGGGGTGTGGTGCGCACTGTAAGGTATGGTGATTGATGAAGAATCTTGTGCAGCTGCGGGCACGCTTGCATAAATTAATATGTTGAAGAAAATAATTGTTGAGACTAATTGTAAATAAGTATTGCGACGATTCGACATTACACTAACGGTCCGTTGACGGCGTGGACATAAATTTAACTATCTAAATTTTCGAGTATTTGTTTTAGTAAGAGTGCATCAACTTCGCTGAGAGGTTCGTACTGAATTCCAAGCATATGTTCTTGTTGATGAATCAAAGTACCTTTTAAATATAAATAAGGGGCGGCGCCCTTTAGCACTTGCAGCTCGGGTATTTCCAGGCGCAGTTGAATAGGGTCACCTGAGCATAAATGATATTCGTCCAATAAAGCAACCCTGGCACCGTGGTGGGAAATATCGAGTACATGCGCAGCCCATTCTTTATCCGAATTACACAAAGCAGCAAAGGCACGTAAAGGATAGCGCGGTGTTGTTCGGCGTTCGTCATCATTCATAATTTACATCTACCTCAATCAATCGCAATGCAATCATGTAAAAATTATCGCGTCGGCTCAGCTAACAATTCACAAAGTTCGCGCTCTGCTGCGTCAGCGTCCCCCAAGTTTAATTCGATTAACCGTCGCAAATGACTAATGCTATCTATATCGATACTCATGCAAGCCAGGTGAACTTGATCGACTGTTTGGTGAACAGCTTGTGTGATCATATCGATGCTGGTTTGGTCGGATAAAATAATTTTTACCAGCAGCGTCTCTGTAGATGACAATTGATAATGTCCAAGTTTTGTAAGCAAAACACCCTTGAGTGAAATATCCAACAATTGCGCTTGCCAATGACTATCACCTTGTGCGATTTCAACTCGGGCATCAAAATCAATACGATGAAACCGGCGGCGTTCTTGATTCATAACATTCTTCAACAAATAGGATCGGTAATGACTTATTTGAGTGTAGCTCAGATGATTTAATTGGCCATAAGCACGCGGATTTAACGCGCTAGTTTGCCTTGGATGGAGCGCTAAACCTATAATCGTGACCATTCTTGTACAATGAGTGTAACGGGTTTCAAAGATGACAGATTTTCGAGTGGGCATTGACCTTGGCGGCACTAAAACCGAGGTGGTTCTTTTAAATGGTAGTAGTCAGGAATTATTTCGTACCCGAATTCCAACGGTGCGTGAAGACTATGCCGCCACTTTGCGGGATATTGCGGGTCTTGTGGTCCAGGCCGAAACCGCCGCCGGGCAATCCAATTTACCGGTGGGGATTGGTATTCCTGGCACTGTTTCGCGTAAAACCGGCTTGGTTAAAAACGCTAATTCCACGTGGCTGAATGGCAAACCCTTCCAAAAGGACTTGTCGGCGCAGTTAGCTCGCGATGTAAAAATCACCAACGATGCAAATTGTCTCGCCGTCTCCGAAGCAACTGACGGCGCAGGTAAAGGGTACGAATTGGTATTTGCCGGAATTCTGGGTACCGGTTGCGGTGCCGGTGTAGCCTACAAGGGCCAGCCTTTAGTTGGCCCCAATGGGGTGTCGGGCGAATGGGGGCATAATTCATTGCCTTGGACGCACGATGCAGAGCTGGAGGCACGCCCCTGTTATTGCGGTAAATCCGGCTGCCAGGAAACTTTTTTGTCCGGCACGGGTTTGTGTAAATCCTATGAGATGCTCACCGGCGTCAAACTCACTGGTAATGAAATCGTTCAGCGTGCTGCGAAACAAGAATTTAGCGCACGTAAAGTACTAGACGCCTATTTCGATCAACTGGCACGCGGCTTGGCTGCAGTCATTAATATTATGGACCCGGATATTATTGTGCTCGGCGGCGGCGCTTCGAACATCGCTGAAATTTATACTGCAGTGCCGCAATTGTTGAGCAACTACGTATTTGGCTTTGAATGCGATACACCTATAGTGCAAGCGGTTCATGGTGATTCGAGTGGAGTACGCGGAGCTGCATGGTTGAATCCGCTTTAATAGGAAGTCCACTTTTTAAGCGGTAGCTGCGTTATTTTAGTACTCAAATCCTGACAGTTTGCAGGAACGAATTGCAAAGCTTTGCTGCCCGAAGGCGTGGAGCAGGATGCGGAACATGAAGGACTGAAGTAAACTCCGGTTTTGGCAACTACTCCTGCGTTGCTCTGCATCCTTGCAAAGATGCCTTGCTCCCATCTAAAAATTGAACTTCTTGCATGTCTTATTCCGAAAAAAAAGCAAAGAAATTTTCATGCAATAGATTGCTTCGGCAAATTTCTATTATGGGGCTATTTTTTTTTGCAGAATTATCCAGTGCTGATGATACTTTTCTTCAGGCTTACACTCCTGCCAAACGCATTGTTTCCATCAACTTATGCTTAGACGCGCTTCTTGTAAAATTAGTTGAACCAGCGCGCGTAGACTCGCTGTATTATTTATCCGCAAACCCACAGTTTTCATCAGTTGCAGAGCAGGCCAAGCACTACAACTTAAATCACGGCCTCGCGGAAGATATTGTTCCGCGTAATCCTGATTTAGTCTTGGCTGGTGAATATTCGTCAGCTGAACTTAGATTTTTACTAAAACAATTAGGCTTTCGCGTAGAGGTTTTGCAGCTGCCGCGCAGTCTTGATGATATTTCTGCACACATTCGCCGTTTTGGCATTTTAGTTGATCGCTCTGAACAGGCAGAATTAATGGCACTGGCCATGGAACAGAAATTAACGCAGCTAGATGCTATCCAGAAAAAATCATCCGCAATTCCAGGGTTTTGGTATTCGTCTAACGGCGTTGTGGTGGGAGCGGATACGCTTGAAAATGAATTGATGACGCGCGCGGGCTTTCATAATTTAGCGCTCGATAAAAATATTATCGGTTTCAAGCAAATCGATTTGGAAGAATTAATTCTCGCACAACCTAAAGTACTGATTATTGAAGCTTCAGATGTCCAGGCGTTTTCCCTTGCGCAGGAATATGTGCAGCATCCGGCGCTGCGCAGTAATAATGTAAAAATAATTCGTTTACCTTCTACGCTTTCGTGCATCGCACCTGTTGCGGTAGATACAATCGAAAGTCTTATGCAGGAGCGCAAACGCGTTTCTGAATGATGCAAGGAAATATTGTGCAAAGAATATCTTTTCCGCTGTTGGTTTTACTGCTTGCTACTGCAGTAGTAGCTACATTTATTTTTTCCCTTTCTATGGGGAATGCTTCCATATCTGTTGTGCAAGCTGTTAAAGATTTATTCAGTCATACAGCATCTTTGCACCAAACTGTTGTGTGGGAAATCCGTTTACCACGGGTATTGCTCGCCGTGTTAGTCGGCGCAACATTAGGAGTTGCGGGTGCAGCTATGCAAGGATTTTTACGCAACCCGCTTGCCGAACCCGGTATTCTTGGAATTTCCAGTGGGGCGGCATTGGGTGCAGTTATTGTTTTATATTTTGGTTTGTCGGCAACGGCGTGGTATTGGTTGCCTGGGGCTGCAATTCTAGGTGCATTAATTGCGCTTGTGCTCGTGTATTTACTGGCAGGTTTTCGGAGCAGTGTGCTTTCATTAATTTTGGCGGGTGTTGCGATTCATGCAATCGCACTTGCAATGATCGCAGTCGCGTTAAATTTTGCCCCCAGTTTATTTGCGATGCAAGAAATTGTTTTTTGGCTAATGGGCTCGCTTGCGAATCGCAATATTAATCATGTTTATGTATCCGCACCTTTTATTGCAGTTGGCTGGGTTTTATTATTTAGTCGCTATCGTTTTTTAAATGCGTTAAGTCTTGGTGAAGAAACTGCAGCGTCATTGGGTTTTAATCCACAACGTGAAAGTAATTTATTATTAGTAGGAATAGCCTTGTGCGTGGGCGCGGCTGTTGCGGTTAGTGGAAGCATCGGTTTTGTAGGTTTAGTGATTCCACATTTAATGCGACCATTGGTTGGTTACAGTCCCGGTCGTTTACTGCTGGCGAGCGCATTTGGCGGCGCACTTTTAGTGTTAGGTGCGGACATTTTAGTTCGTCAGCTGGATGTAGCGCGCGAGTTAAAATTAGGTGTGGTCACATCTTTAATAGGTGGCCCGTTCTTTTTAATATTAATTTTAAAAACTCGCTCACGTTGGATTTAATTTTATTATGCAATTACTGAACGCCAAAAACCTATCGTTGCATCTCGGCAACAAAGCGGTTGTCGAGCAAATGAATATTCATGTGGACGCTGGCGAATTTGTGGGATTAATTGGCCCTAATGGCGCAGGTAAAAGTTCATTATTGCGAATGCTTGCAGGTTTAGTGAAACCTAGAGGTGGCGATGTTTATTTAACGCCCCAAGATACAAGCACACCAATCAATAATATTTCTGCACAAATACGCGCACGTTTTATGGCGTACCTGGCACAACACGAAGCGCCCGCGTGGCCTTTAAATGTAAAAAACTTGGTTGCGCTAGGGCGCTCACCCTGGAATTCAACGGTAAATACGAGCGTTACAGACGAAGCCGCGATTAATGCGGCGTTAAAGATGACAGACGTAATTTCATTGGCTGAACGCCCAGTCACGGAATTATCTGGTGGAGAACTACAACGCGTGTTATTGGCACGAGTGTTTGCAGGAAACCCAAAATTAATTATTGCCGATGAACCTATTGTTGCATTGGATGTTTACCATCAATTACACATAATGGAATTATTGGCCGCGCATGCACAGCAGGGCGGTGCGGTAATTGCTGCCCTGCATGATTTAAGTTTAGCCTCGCGTTTTTGTACGCGTTTGGTATTAATGAATCACGGAAAATTAGTAGCGCAAGGTAAACCTGTTAATGTGCTGACACCAGAAAATTTGGCGGAGGTATATGGTATTAGTGCGCATGTGGATTGTCGTCATGATGGAGTAGTTATTATTCCCGTTAAACGAGTCTCACAATTATGAAATCCAGTGTTCTTCGGCGTTTGATTAACCTGTGGCCGCCGCTATTTTTTAATTCTATTAGTGCGACTCGAATGAGCCATGATTATCGCGAGATAGATGTTCGGTTAAATCTGCGTTGGTATAATCGCAATCCGGTTAAGTCCCAGTTTGGTGGAAATTTATTTACCATGACTGATCCATGGTACATGTTGATGTTAATGAAAAATCTTGGTGGCAGTTATTATGTATGGGACAAGAAAGCCAGCATTGATTTTATTTCGCCTGGCCGAACTCACGTAACTGCAAAATTTATTCTCACCGAAGAAAAACTCGCAGAAATACGTGCGGCCACAGTTAATGGTGAAAAATATCTTCCTGAATTTATAACTGAAATATTCGACAGTGAAAATAAGTTGGTAGCACGTGTTCATAGAACGGTATACGTAAAACAAAAGCCTGCAAAACATAATCTCGCTTAAGATTTGTCCTTGAC
>Ga0247739_10000397_pt1 | contig 15507 bp, 11 predicted proteins | sample UWRJL058202B2_FD_180943 | JGI IMG/M metagenome (GOLD analysis project Ga0247739, IMG submission 180943) | Plant litter microbial communities from Arlington Agricultural Research Station in Wisconsin, United States - UWRJ-L058-202B-2 | ecosystem: Environmental > Terrestrial > Plant litter >...
TTATGCCGCCAATGTTCAGGATTGGCACTGCTCTGACAATTGGATGCTTCTATAAACTTGGCTGGTCCGAATTCCTTTTTTTGTATCAATTCACGAAGTTTCCTATTATGCGGCTGATATTGAATCCGATAAGCAATCATCAGTTTTACACCGGCTTTATTACAAGCGTCAATCATTTCCCGGCATTCTTCGGAAGTATTGGCCATCGGCTTTTCACACAAAATATGCTTGCCGGTTTTGGCTCCTCTAATTGTATATTCTTTGTGTAATCCGTTGGGCAAAACAATATAAATGACGTCAACTTCTTTATTATTTTTTATCTGGTCATAAGTTTCATAACTATAACAGCTTTCAGGTTTGATCCCATATTGAGCCGCTACTTTTTTCATTTTCTCAGGACTTCCACTTACTAATGCTGCCAGTTTGGATTTTTTGCATGTATTTAACGCCGGTAGAATTTCTTGCAATGAAAGATGTCCTAATCCAACAATAGCATATCCAATTCGCTGATCAGGTGGAAAAGGTGTAGGAACCTGACTTTCTTTTTGATCCACGTCTGACTTCCAAGCTTCCAATACAATTGATTCCTGCGGCTGCGCAGGAATTTTAGCCGGAGGTGATAGCGCTTTCTTTGGATTAGTTGTTTGCGCAAAAGCATCATTTATGCCTGCATTTGTTAAAACAAGACTTCCAATTGCACCAACGGCTACAAATTTTCCCGTTCTGGATAAAAACGTCTTTCTTGAAATAGATGTATCATTCTTTTCATTTGATGCTAATGTGTGAATTTCCTTTTCCATCATCCAAAATTTAATGTAAATAATTGTGTATCTGTTACGAACTGACCTACTATTTCCCCGCAAGCCATAGCTTAACAGAAAATAACAAGGCTGACAATTATTGTTCCTTAAATCATTTCGAACAATCAAAAAAGATTAAATATTTACCGATATTCAAATGTGGTATTTACTATTCAACGTCAAGGTGAAAGTGCCCCATAAGTTACCCGCGTCATTGTTCGGATCGGGACTGTACCGGGAGAAGTTTTTACTCTTACGATATACATATTATCAAAATCATTTTCTTCAATGGCAGGAACAGTTTTACCGCTTAGACCCTTTACGATGTCCGGCACTGTATTGCTATGCCCAACCACAAGTATTTCTTTATCACTGATCTTCTTTAAATCAATAATCAGATTTTCAGTACTTCCGATATGACGCCAAACCTTTTTTCTAAGCAAAGTTGCCAGCGGCTGAGCAGTTTGCTCCGTTCTTAAAAAGGAAGATGTAAAGATGGAATCAATACCCTTATTTTTCAGGTATTCGCGTAAGGCAAGCGCCCTTTTTTGTCCTGTTACAGATAGTGGCGTATCAGCAGTTGCGTTTAATTTTTCAGCATGCCTTACTATATAATAAGTTGTAACAACAACACGGTTAGGAGCCGTCACAAAAAGCAGTAGAAACAAGATGGCACTTTTCATAATTGTTTGTTAGAAGTTGAGTTAACCTAAAAGTATTACAAATATCCAAACTATAGTATAGGGCCACAAGCGTAAATCCACTGTATTCAATCCGTACATTTACCTGATTTACAATTTCATAGTCTAATTGGTTGCTATGGAATATATTAAATACATCAGTAAAAGTCCGATAATTAGCACCATAATTTTTGACCAGCTGTAAGGCATCATATTAAGACCTATAATAATAAGTAAAACGAAAACTCCAATTCCCTTAATCATTGATTCCTGTCCTTGCCCGGCAGCATCGGTACTCCCATTCGGAGTAAACAAGGCATAGATCATAGCAGCTCCCCATGTACTTATGAGTATCCAATTGATAATATTTATTATTTTCATAGCTAAATTATTACTTTGTTTTAACAGTAAACTTTAAATGTGAACGCACCAGATTAACAAATGCAACCTGATACGTCCGGTCAAATATTTGCAGATCAAGGAAGTAAAGAGGCTCCGTGATAAATTTCCATTTCAACATTAGAAAACACATCAACATCTTTAGCTTTGATCATGTAATATTTACCCGCAGCAGTTTTACATGCAATTAAAGTTCCGGCTGGCAAATTATTCGGCCATGAAGTAGACCAAAGCGGTGCGGCGCTAATAACGTTAACAGTGAATGTTAATGTTTTTAAATACGACAATGTAATGGAGTTAACGTCTACTATTCCCAAAGGGACAAACTTAACAGTAAGTCCAAATAACGAATTATAACATCCGCCCGAAGCCCAGCTTATATCACCCACAGGAGCAGGAGCCAGCGTATACGGTGCAGTTAGTTTTAAGCTTTGATTTATATAAATTTTGGAAGTATTAACTAACTGCCAGTATTTGCCGGGAACAGGTATACGGTCAGGATATTGGTTTGGATCCACCATTCTGGCATTCGAATTGTCAGAAATATCAATGGTGGCAGGCTGAGAAAGTGGCTGCGGAGCGGTGTTGTCGTTACAGCAGAATAAGGTAAAGGATAAAGCGATTGCCAGGAAATTTTTAAAAAGATTTTTCATGTAACAGATTGTAAATTGTTATAAAAATGTGATTGATTTGTTTTGCCATCTCCTTGTGTCAGAAGGCAATGCAAACGTAGGATGGAATAAATCCGTCCACAATTTTATAGCGTATACAAAAGGTTAACGACTCCAAAAATCAGGTGTACAAATGGTAAACAGTATAATTTAACGTAAAAAAAATACAAGCTTCTGACCTGTATTTTAATTTTTTCTAAAAAATTGAATTGAAATCCTGATAATCTTAAAGCCATTTTACAAACCAATCACATGCCAGTTTTACATGTTCGGGAAGAAGGCGATGGGGTTCATTTGGAGATACATGGATCATTAATTTATCTTCTGCTTTTTTGGAAGCATAAGTATTTCTTGCAGCTTCGAAAGCAATTTCTGCTCCTGGAAGCGGACAGTTCTGATCAGCGCCGTTATTAAGCAAAAGTAATGCACGTGGTGCAAATAGCCGAATCATAGACGGGCAGTCAAATTCATCCAAAATGCCTGGCAATAGTTTGCTCCATAATGCTTTCACACTTTCTTTATTCACTACGGAGTCTCCCAAATCTTTTGCTGCTTCTTCATGAGCCGCCCAGATTGTTCTGGCCCGCCCCTGCCAGCGATTATTTTCAAGCGACCACCTGAAACTTTGTGCAGCTATGATCGGCACAGATACTTTTATTCTTTTATCAACCGACGCCGCTATCCAGGTTTCGATCCCTCCCATTGATATACCTGTCATGCCTATACGACTTGGCTGAACGTCAGGCCGGGTAAGCAGATAATCAGTTAAACGCCAAAGATCATATACTGTGTCAAATAAAAACGGATGAGTCTGAAAACTTTCGTCCTGATTTTTCCAGGCTTTAATAATGGCATCCACATAAGCATTTCTGGAATTTCCAACCGGACTAACCCGCTCTCCATGATAACGGGCATCTATTGCCACAGCCATAAATCCCAGTTTCGAAAACCGGTAAAGCATATTTGTAATATCCTGGTTGTCTTTACTCCCGCCTGTGCCATGTAAGCAAATAATAACGGGATATGTCTTTTTTCCAGTCAACGGTTTATAAATCAGGAGCGGTACTTTTTCTGTTTCCTCAGAGTAAAAAAAGCCTTTTTCGATTAAAACTGAATCTGTTTTAAAGGATTTTGTAAATGGTTTTAAATTCGTTAATGGTCTTATTAACAAGGATTTAAAATCTTTCTCTACCTGTTCATTCGGCAAATAAACTTGTCCGTTTACTTTGGACCAGTAAAAAACAAGCAGGCTTACAATTAGGAAGAATACATTTTTAATCTTAAAACCTGATTGTATCATTACGCTTTAATTTGTTTGTATGAAGAATTAACCGTAAACAAGAGCTCAATAATCAAATCTAAATATCGAAATAAATTGATTGATTTACTAAATCTTTTAACTTTCAAATTCACTTAAAAACTTAATATAATCACCAAATGCCTCTTTATTAACTTTGTACTTTGCATTACGTCCATCCTTTTCAGCAATTAACAAATCTGCATCAACCAATTGTTTTACGTGATGAGAAATAGTGGATTGAGCTAAATTAAACATATCTACAATAGTTACACACTGCATCCAGTCATGTTCTTTTTGGATAACTTCCATTATTTTCAAACGGTATGGATCTCCCAGAGCCTTTGAGATCCTTTCAATTTTTTTGAGTTCCATAATGTGTTCCTTTTTTGCAAAAATACCAATTTATTTAATATTTTCTTAAAATATATAACAATACAAATATTATTTGCTTCGGTAAGCTGCAATTTTAGCATGTAATTCCTGCGGATTAAATGGTTTGCTGACATAATCATTCATCCCAACTGCAAAAGCGCTATCCTTTATATCCAGCATAGCGGAAGCTGTTAGTGCAATAATTGGTAAAGTCCTGTATTTATTATCCGGCAGTTCTCTGATTTTCGCAGTTGCCTGATAGCCATCCATTTCAGGCATTTGTAAATCCATAAATACCATATCATAATAATTAAGCTGAACGAGGTCATAAGCAATCAAACCGTTTTCGGCAATGTCATAGTCTACTTCCCATTGTGTCAGAAAGTTTTTCATCAAAATGGTATTCATTAAATTATCCTCTGCTATCAGTATTTTGGTTCCTTTCAGACTTACAAATTTTGGTGAAGTTTTTGCAGGCTGATGATCCAGTTGTTTCCGGCCATTTTTAAAATCAAGACTAAAATAAAAAACAGATCCTTTTCCTGGTTCGCTATGTACGTGTATTTCACTATTTTGCAATTCCAGCAATCTTTTTGTAATAGCCAGTCCAAGGCCGGAGCCGCCATATTTCCTTGTGGTATCTGAACTTGCCTGTGTAAACCTGTCAAAAATATGATTAATTTTATCAGGCGCTATACCGATTCCGCTGTCCTGAATTTTAAATTCAATTGTTTTATGACCTTTCTTTTGTTTAATAATTGAAGCCGATATAACTACTTCTCCTTTATTAGTAAACTTTACAGCATTACTGATCAAATTGGTTAATATCTGACCTAACCTGACGGGATCACCCATCACGGTTACATCCAGGTCACTGTTTGGCAATAACATGATATCAATTCCCTTTTCCTGAGCCATTTGCAAATTCCCGAACCTGATATTTTCAATGAGCGTCAGCACATTAAAATCAACTTCTTCCAGCTCAATTTTCCCAGCTTCAATTTTACTAAAATCAAGAATATCGTTAATTAAGACCAACAGATTTTCAGCAGAATACTTCAATATATCCAGATATTCCATTTGCTCAGGCTTCGGGTCCTGCTGCAAAAGCAGATGCGTAAAGCCAATCACCGCATTCATTGGAGTACGTATTTCATGACTCATCGTCGAAAGGAATTGTGACTTTGCAACGGCTGCTGCTTCTGCTTGTTCCTTGGCCATAATCAGCTCAGCCTCTGACTTTTTGCGCTCATCAATATCCATGATGGCACCATAAATTTTTATGACTTTACCGTAATTATCAAAAAGAGGTTTTCCAATTAAATAAACAAATTTTATACTGCCATCAGGCATAATTATTCGCAAATCAAAATTTACTCTTTTGGATTCATCAATAACCGATTTCAGACTATTGGTAAAAAGATCTCTGTCTTCGCTATGAATCAGTTCAAAAAATCCAGGCTCTTCCGGAGTTTCACCAGCTGGATCCAGGCCAAAAATCCTGAAAGTTTCGTCGGACCAGTCATTTTTGCCCGTTAACAAATCTGTTTCCCAGCTCCCACTATGTGTAAGTTGTTGCGTTTCAGATAACATTGCTTTTTTCTGTCTGATTAATTCTTCAGCTTGTTTTCTTCTCGTAATATCATGCCAAACTACCAATAAAACTTCCCTGTCGCTGAATGGAACCGGTTTTAAGGTAACCTCCACCGGAAATTCCTCTCCATCCATTTTTTTATGTATCCATTCGAACTGGTGATATCCGTTTTTGTAGGCCAATGCGTCCATCTTAATGGATTTTACCAGAGATCTTTCACCATCAGGTTGAAATTCCGGTGAAAAAATAGCCGGATGTATTGATAATAATTCTGCTTTGTCTTGACATTTTAACATGTTTACAGCCGCATAATTGCAATCAATTATGCCTTTATTGTCGAATAAAAAATGTGCATCCGTAGAATACTGAAATATAAGGCTTAGCTTTTCTTCAACATGTTTACTCTCTGTTAAATCCTGCAAAACGCCATAAAGTTTAACCGTTTTGCCATTTTCTACAACGGCATTTCCAATCGTACGAATCCATAAATCATTTCCTTTGGCCGATTGCACGGGTAATTCCAGATCCCAGGGGATTCCGTTGAGAGAAGCTTTTTCCATAGCCTGCTCTATTATCGGACGTGCCCAGGGCTTATAAAAACTATAAGCGTAACTGAAATCTATTTTTGTATTTTGACTGACTTCATGAATATTGTAAATCTCGGGTGCCCAATTTAGGACATAAGTATCCAGATCAAGTTCCCAAATTCCGATTTTAGCAAGACGGCCAGCTTCTTTCAAAAGATTTTCACTTTCTATCAGCTTTTCTTTAAGCATCATTTTATCATGAATATCACGAATAGAACCCACCATAAGAACCGGCTTCTCTTCATGAAACTTTACTTTGCCCGTACATTCAAAATGCCTGTAACCTTTATGTTTAGTCTTTAGTCTAACCTGAACCTGGTACGGTATCCGGGATTCCAATTGGTCATTAATAGCATCAGTTACCTTGTTTTTATCATTCGGATGAACGAGAAAGCCAGAAAATGTTTCATAGCCGGGAACAATTTCATTCGGTTCGTAACCTAACAAATTATAAAAATGATCAGACCAAACTTGCTCGTTGGTAGAAAAATCCCAGTCCCAAATTCCTGCATCTATACCGGAAATCACCATCTCCAACGACTCGTTTGTAAACTTGGACTTCATGTGATACTACATTTGTTTATTAATGATAAAATTAAGCATATTTTACTAATACCATATTAGTTTTAATCTATGCCAAAATAATTCGTATTTAAAAAATAAATTATTCGAACTCAGAAGTTTAAACATAATTTTCAAAATCGTTTTATTAAAATTCCGGGTTATTATTTATCGACTAAATAAATGATCACTTTTGGATTTTAAAAAGAATTGTAAAAACTAATCATCCGATTGTTTTCCAAAAGCATCTGGATCACTTTTTTTTAGAAAATCTACAATAACACTTTATCAGTGTACTATTTCTTATCCTATTATTTCTGTACCATAACAATATATCAATGTCCGATGAGCAAAAACCCCTTCAGAGCAAACAACTGACAGAACGGTTGGATTTGGAATTTGCCTTGGATGCTGCTCAGCTTGGGGTCTGGGAATTAGACCCGGTTACAAATTTACTCAACTGGGATGATCGGTGCAGACAACTTTTTGGTATAAACAGCGATAACAGACTTTCTTATGAACAGGCAATAAGTCACATACATCCTGACGATCTGGAACGTGTAGAAAAAGCGGTCAAGTGGGCTATGAGCCCTGATTCAGGAGGCGATTATAATATTACCTACCGCACAATCGGAGCAGATGATCATCTATTGAGATGGGTAAGGTTTATTGGTAAAAGTTATTTTAATGAACGTGGTGAAATTCAAAGATTTGCCGGAATTGCTCAAAATGTTACCCAGGAAGTAAATGCCAGACAGCAGGAACTGGCATCGGTAATAGAAAAAACTCCTTACTATGTAACCATTGCCAATTTGGACGGCAGCATCCGGTATATGAACCCGTATGGACAACAATTGCTTGGGCTCAATGTATTGAACGTAACGACTAAAACAATAAATGACCTTTATCCTGCCAATGACTTAGAAAAAATAACTGACGAAGTTTTGCCATCATTACTAGCCGGGAAAAACTGGAATGAAAGAATCAGTACGATCCAGCAAATTACAGGTGAACTGATACCCATAGACGCAACCGGTTTTTTGCTTGTTGATCCGATTAGCGGGCAACCGGAAGCTTCGGTAATTTTGGGTCGGGATCTAAGTTCTGAACTGAAATCCCAGCAGCAGCAATTACAAATGATGCAGCATCTTAAAGCGAACGAAGCTAATCTGCGGTCGGTTATTGAAGCAGCTCCGGCAGGTATTGCATTGTTTGTTGGCAGGGAATTGATTGTCCGGATCCCTAATCAAACGTTTATAAATATTGTAGGGAAAGGACAGGATATTGAGGGGCAGCCACTTTGGAAAATAATGCCAGAATTAGAAAGCCAGCCGTTTTTGCAAATTCTGGATGACGTTTATACTTCTGGCAAAACATATCAAAGTTTTAAAACACAGGTTGAAATTATTCAGCATGGTTTGCTGACACAAAATTATTACAATATAACTTTTACACCTCTATTTGATTCAGAAGGAAAAGTTTATGCCATCCTTGATATTTCTGTTGATGTGACTGAACATGTACTTGCTCAACAACGCGTTGAAAGAAGTCAGTTACAACTACTTACGTTATTTGAGCAATCGCCGGTAGCCATTGCCATTATTGATAAAACTGACCTGACATTTAATATGGCTAATCCGTTTTATGGAGAATTGGTTGGTCGTAAGCCGGAAGAAATTGTTGGAAGACCTCTTCTGGAAGCAATGCCTGAATTACAGGGACAAGGTTTTGACGAATTACTCAACCAGGTTATAGCCACCGGAATTCCTTTTACATCAAAAGAAACTGCTGTAAATATGCTGCGTAACAATCAGCTGGAAACCATGTATGCCGACCTGACTTATCAGCCGCTGTTTGAAACTGATGATTATATTTCCGGCGTAATGGTAGTTGCTACTGATGTAACACTGCAAGTGCTGGCCAGGCAAAAAATTCAGGAAGCCGAAAGTTCTTTAAGAGGAGCCGTAGAGCTGGCCGAACTTGGTACATGGCAAATGGATATGGCCACTGGCATTCTGGATTATTCACAACGGCTGAAAGATTGGTTTGGAATTGAAAAAGATGAAATTGTAACAGTCCGAAAAGCATATAAATGTGTTCGCGAGTCGGATCGTGCGAGAATAAAGGATGCAATCAATCAGGCAATTATTGCCGGAATCAACGGAATACTTGACGTTGAATATACCATCCATAGCGGACATGCCGGGAAGGAAAAGATTCTGCACATGCAGGGCAGAGTATTATTTGACACGAATGGTAAAGCTTACAAAATAAATGGTTTGGTACAAAATGTGACACATCAGCGTAAAGTAAGACTGGCTTTGGAAAATCAGGTACAGCAGCGTACCGAAGAATTAAAAACGGCTAATAACGAGCTTATTGCTGCAAACGAAGAGCTCGACAAATCAAATAAACTACTTGAACTCTCCAACCAGAATTTACAGCAGTTTGCTTACGTTGCTTCTCATGATCTTCAGGAACCGCTTCGTAAAATCAAATCTTTTGGTGACCTGCTACGTATGCGTTACGGTAACGAACTTGGTAAGGGAACGGATTTTATTCACCGAATGCAAACAGCAGCAGAAAGAATGTCCGTTTTGATTGAAGATCTTTTGGTCTTTTCACGCATTTCGTCTCAGAATGAAGCAGCTGAACCAGTAGAGCTTAACGAAGTGATCAATATAGTAATCAACGACTTAGAAATAACTATACAAGAAACCGAAGCCAAATTATCTATTGGTTCACTGCCAACTGTATCGGGAAATAAATCACAGCTAAGCCATCTGTTTTTAAATTTGTTCAGCAATGCACTTAAATTCCGACACACAAATATTCCTGTTTTAATTAGTGTAAATGCTCAAATTATAACAGCAGCGGATTTACCCGTAAACCTCCGCCCTACCCGCGCCACTGCCGCTTACCACCGCATTGAAGTTTCAGATAACGGCATTGGTTTTGACCAAAAATATGCTGACCGAATTTTTCAGGTGTTTCAGCGGTTACATGGAAAAAATGAATATGCAGGAACTGGAATCGGATTGGCTATTTGTGAAAAAGTAGTAACAAACCACGGAGGAGCAATTATGGCAATCAGCCAAAAAGATCAGGGAGCAACTTTCGTTATTTTTTTACCGATTTAAAAAAATAAAATAGCTGAAAATGAAAAAATCCGTGTTTTACAGAGCATTAAATAATGCATAGTAAAACACGGATTTTTTTGTTAATGATACTGAATAATCTGCTAAGTAATTATTCCATATTACAGATGTTCAATCAGTTATAAAAGAGAATCAAAATGTATGGGAAATTGATTGATTCTTTTCCCTGTTGCATGATAGATGGCATTTGCAATGGCTGGCGGCATACCCACCAATCCTATTTCACCGACACCTTTGGTACCTAATTCGTTTACTATATCATCTTTTTCCTCCACAAAAATCACATCCATTTCGTGAATATCCGCGTGCACCGGAATGTGATATTCTCCCAGATTCTGATTCATATATTTTCCCAGGCGATAATCGCTGATCGTTTCTTCACGAAGTGCTTTACTGATACTCCAAACCATACCACCTAAAATCTGGCTTCTTGCCGTTTTAGGATTGATGATCTTACCGGCTGCAACCGCTGTAACGGCCCGGGTTACATTAATAACACCCAGTTCTTCATCCACTTCCACCTCAACAAAAACAGCACTATGAGTAGCTCTTGAATATTTTTTTAACTTAAAAACGTTAGGGACAGAAAAGTTTGTAGTCTTAATAACTTTGCCCTTGTTGGCAGCAATAATATCTTTAAAAGAAACAAAAGCTGAGGCATTATTTTTCAGTGTAATTCCACCGTTTTCAAAAATTACATCTTCAATTTCAGAGCCTTTTAAAACTGAATTTTCCATTCCCAAAGCCTTTTTGAAAAGCTTTTTACGCAATGCTTTTCCAGCCGCTTTTATGGCCGAACCAACGGTGGAAACGGTAAAAGAACCACCCTGAATTGGTGCAAATGGCATCTTGCTATCTCCATAGGAAATAACTACATCATCTATCGGTAAGCCCAGTTCGTCTGCTGCAATTTGTGCCATTATCGTTAACATTCCTGTTCCAATATCCGTCACAGCACTGCTTACATGCAACTTACCTTCTCTGGTAAGAATTGCTTCGGCTCTCGCAGGCAATGTATTCGCCTCCCAGATTCCGGTAGCCATTCCATATCCAACCAGCTTGTTTCCGTTTCGCATGCTGCGTGGCACCGGATTTCGTTTTGCCCAGCCAAATTTTTCTGCTCCCTGTAAATAACACTGTTTCAATTCCTTACTTGAATAAGGTCGGTCCAGACTAACATCACGATCTGCATAATTAATTAATCTAAGCTCCAACGGATCAATGTCAAGTTTATATGCAAGTTCATCCATTGTACTTTCAATAGCATGCATACCAGTACTTCCACCCGGCGAACGCATATCCAGCGGACTGAATACATCCAGATTTACCAGCTTATATTCCATAAGCGTATTATCTGCCGGATACAGCATGTTAGACCAGTTCACAACCACTTCTGAATAGTCTTCAAACTGTGAAGTTTCAGCATAAGCAGAATGATTCATTGCTGTAACCACACCATTTTCGTTTGCACCAAAACGTGTTTTCTGAATCGTCGGCGGCCTGTGCCCGAAAGTAAACATCTGGTGTCTGTCGAGCGTAACGCGCACCGATCTTTTCAATTCCAAAGCTGCCATAACTGATAAAAACAGCTGATACTGCGGCCTAAGCCCCGACCCGAAAGCACCACCTACATAAGGAGAAATTACCCTTACATCCTTATAATGCAAACCGAAAATATTACCCACATAGAGCTGGCTGTTTACTGTTCCCTGCGTTTTATCATAAATAGTCAGTTTTCCATCTTCTTCAAAAATAGTTGTTGTGGTAAACAACTCCATCGGATTATGATGTTCTGTACCATGTGTATATTCTGCCGAAACCTGAGCATGGGATTGACTGAATGCTTTTTCAAAATCTCCCCTTGGCTTGGGTGGTGGTGGCTTAAGCATTGTTGCCAATCCTAATTGAGGAGCATGTGCTTCCGAAAGATTGTCTATAAGATTTGTTGTAAAACTTTCTTCCTCATATTCTACTTCAACAAGAAAAGCAGCATATCTTGCTATTTCAAATGTTTCGGCAACCACAAGTGCTATTGGCTGTCCATTGTACAATATTTTAGCATCATTTAATGGCTTAAACGGAGTCCCGGGAGGTGCATCCATATCGGCATACTGCATGTCAAACCAGGCAAGAGACGGACGGTTTTCGTATGTAAATATCTCAATGACACCTGGTAATGATTTTGCTTTTTCAGTATTAAAACTGATTATTTTTCCTTTGGTAATCGTGCTGTTTACGACATAACCATACAGCAGTCCCGGAACATTATATTCACCTGAATATTTTGCCGCACCAGTTACCTTTAAGTGCCCTTCCAGACGGCTAACTGATTGTCCGATAGACGGTAAATTTATTGATGGTAAAGTTGACATTTTTCTGGTTGTTTAGGCTGATGGTTGTGCTCCCGGCAATTGCGTTTCTGGTTTCAAGGCCATCATACAATTACGGACGATTGCTTTTTTTGCCAATTCAATTTTAAAGCTGTTGTATTCATAAGGTACAGCACCGCGTAAAATGATGTCTGCGGCCTGCGCAAAACTCAGTGGTGAAGCTGGCTTGTCTTTCAAAAATTCTTCTGCTTCTGTAACGCGCCACGGTTTATGCGACACGCCTCCCAAAGCTATCCTTGCTTCTTTAATTATTCCTGCTTCAAGCTCTAAACCTGTGGCAACCGAAACCAATGCAAACGCGTAAGAATTACGGTCACGTAATTTCAAGTAAGAATAATTATTGGCAAAGCCTTTTTCGGGGATATCAATACTGGTAATAATTTCTCCATGCTGAAGATTATTATCAAGATGTGGCGTATCGCCAGGCAAACGATGAAAATCAGCGAAGGGCAAACTCCGTCCTCCATCAGGACCCGAAATATTTACTACTGCATCCAAGGCTGCCAAAGCCACGCACATATCCGAGGGAAATACAGCAATACAACTATCGCTTGTACCTAAAATAGCCATAATTCGGTTGTAACCCAATATTGCCGAACAGCCCGAACCCGGTTCCCGCTTGTTACAGGGCGTATTGGCATCGTAAAAATAGTAGCACCGGGTACGCTGTAAAAGATTTCCACCATTGGTAGCCATATTCCTGATCTGGGCAGAAGCTCCTGCCAGTATTGCTCTGGATAATAATGGATAACGCTGTTCAATTAACGGATGGTAGGCAGTATCTGCATTAGTGCCCAATGCTCCCAGCCGTAAGCCGCCATCAGGCAATTCTTCGATAGCATGATGTCCTTCCACGTGATTTACATCAACCAGCGTACTGGCTTTTGTGAGGTTATACTTCATCAAATCAATAAGATTAGTACCACCTGCTACAAATTTTGCATCCGATTTTGTACTTACTTTATTAACTGCGTCTTCTATATTCTGAGCCTTCGTGTAGCTGAAATTATTCATGATCTGCCTGATTTTTTACCTCCATAATTGCATCTATAATATTCGTGTTCGCACCGCAGCGACAGAGATTTCCGCTCATCAATTCTTTTACATCCGCTCTGGTTTTTGCTTTCCCTTCCTGCATCATACCAATTGCACTGCAAATTTGGCCCGGCGTACAGTATCCGCATTGAAAAGCATCATGCTCAATAAATGCCTTTTGCAATGGATGAAGCTCATTTCCCTCTGCTATTCCTTCAATAGTAGTAATGTCTGAACCATCTTTCATGACAGCCAGAGTAAGACAACTAATAATTCGTTTGCCATCACATATAACGGTGCACGCGCCGCATTGGCCATGGTCACAGCCTTTTTTTGTACCAGTCAAATTTGCATATTCCCGCAAACCATCCAGAAGACTTACCCAGGGCAATACTTCTAATCTGATTTGTTTTTTGTTAATATTCAAGGTAACTGTTTGTGGTTCAAACTCATTATCGTTGATGAGTGGAACCGGTGGATAATGTTCTAGCATGGTGAATAGTGAAAATTGAATATTGTAACCTGAAGCATCATTATAACAATTATGCCACAAATACTTTCGGTATATTTCTTGCAATTATAAAATTCCCGGAACATAACCTGAGGTATTTGAAGATAATACTCCACATATACGAAGTATGGAATTTCAATGAAAAATAAATATTCGCTTTGCCTGATCAGTTCATTAGTGGAACAAAATTTGTATATGGGTCAGGATTATTTGTACAAATTTAATTGCTATAAATGTTATGAAAGATCCGGAAGAAAATACACAGAATACCGAAGATCATAATCCCATCAAATCTGATCCCACGGGTGGCGGACGAAATTCAAATGACAATTTTAATGATGACAGCGTTGATGATTATGGCATTGATTACAGTAAACCCGGCGCAGAAGAAGATCTGGAATATCGGATAACAGTAAAGGGAGGAAGAGGCCCAAAAGGTGGAGACCGCAATCCTAATGATGATTTTGCTGATAACCCGGAACGTAAGGCTGGTGAAGAAGATAAGTATAAAGCTTAAAATGGTTCTGAAATCATAATGTTATTTAACAGAAAAGCCCTGGATTGCCCGGGGCTTTTCTGTTAAAAAGGCACCGTTTTAAAACAAGTTGGCACTATTCTGAATTTGCTCGCGTATTTTAGGACGACCACTCCAAATCTGCTATCTTTCGAAATGCTGCATCATGAATTTGAACCACCCGAAGAACTACGCGATACCATCAATTGCTTTTGGTATAACAGAAAAGAATTGGGGGAAGAGGAATCGGGTTTTGAAGTGGTGCCTGATGGATTTACCGAAATTATTTTTCATTTCGGAAGCGGATGTAGTATTGTCAATAATGAAAGTTTGCAGCCATTGCCATCACCTTTTATGATTGGGCTCCTCAATCAACCTGTTACTTTTTACGCAAAAAACCGTTTGGAAATTATTGGTATAAGATGTTTTCCCTGGACTGTATTTGATTTGCTGGGATTGCCTTCGGGTAAAGATGGGGTTCGTATTTTTGAACATCGAATCTCCCGGCTTCAATCTGTTTTAGAACCGTTGGTCAATGATGGAAAAATAGAGGAAGCCATTACTGAGGTAAAACAATATTTTCTGAATACAAGATCGCAAACTTCACAAGACAATTTACTCTTCAAAGCGGGAGTTGCTATGCGCGACGCAAACGGCACAATGCCGGTGAGTCAGGTAGCGGAGGCGGCTCATGCGACGGTTCGTACATTGGAAAGAAAGTTCATGCAATCTTCCGGTTATACGGTTAAAGACGTATCAGGACTCATACGATTTGAACAGGTACGAAACCAGTTAATGCTCCATCCGGATGTCAACCTTGCAGGCTTAGCTCATGAATTGGGCTATACGGATCAATCCCATCTCAGCAGGGAATTCAAGCGGTATAGCGGCACTACTCCGGCGGCATTTGCACGAAAAGCGAAGAAAGAAAAACA
>Ga0247739_10000398_pt1 | contig 15507 bp, 12 predicted proteins | sample UWRJL058202B2_FD_180943 | JGI IMG/M metagenome (GOLD analysis project Ga0247739, IMG submission 180943) | Plant litter microbial communities from Arlington Agricultural Research Station in Wisconsin, United States - UWRJ-L058-202B-2 | ecosystem: Environmental > Terrestrial > Plant litter >...
AGTCTTTAATGGAATGTGACCCGAGCGGACGATGGTATCAAACAATTGCGAAGCAATTAAATATCCACTCAAAACAAAGAATAGGTCGACACCCGTCCAGCCAAACTTTCCGATGGTGTTGACCCACGCCGTATGCTCAAACATTCTTCCATAATGAAAAATAAAAACCATGGTGATGGCCAGTGCACGCAGGGTATCGAGCCCATGGAGTTTTGTAGTGAAGGGCGGCGGCACCACAGCCAACGTATTGGACATAAAAAACATTAAGGATAGAAAGCAAAAAATAGAAGGGTGCAAATTAAATGATTTGCGACTTTGTATTTGACAAAACAAGGCTTGCAAAAAACATATGCAATTATCAAAAGCGGACATCAGCTTACCCCAACACCCAGCAACTGACCGCACCTAAGCTGCGTAAGGGATAGCGGCAAATACCCCGCAAAGCGCCGTACGCATTTGGATCAGCGATAGCTTGGGTTTTATGTCGGCGCTGCGGAGTATGGCCAATAGCCTCCCGAAAATCGGGACTGGCTGCCGCCGATGGCTGAAATTAAAGACTATATCACCCAAGGAAAATGCCAGCGGCGGTACGCCCAAAACATATAAGATCTTTTATATTATTTTGCAGAAATTTGCAAGATCCCTGCTTTCAATCCCTTCCCCGTAACCTTTAAATTAACCATTCCCGCTTTTTCTGATGACTGTACCGTAACCACCAACATCCCTTGAAACGCCTTCATACTCGGAATGTGGAACAGTTCCAAGCTTGCAGCGTCGCCATTCGCCACCACTTTGAAACTTCCTTCGCCACTCACTTCAAACGCCAATTGATCGCTTGCATCCGGGCAAAGATTGCCGTCCTTATCCACCACTTTGGCGGTTACATACGCAAGGTCTTTGCCATCGGCAGTTAGCGTTTTTACATCGCTTACCAATTCGATATGGTGCGGTTTGCCTGCGGTTTTAACTGTTTCTTCGGCTACTGATTTGCCATCCTTATCATAAGCCACCACTTTAATATTCCCTGGTTGATATATAACATCGTTCCACATCAACCGATAACGTGACATGCTGGAATCCTTGCTCTTGGTTTGTTTGCCCATGCTTTTTCCATTCACAAAAAGTTCTGCCGATGGATAATTGGTATAAGCAAAAACCGGTGTTACCTGCCCTTCCCGGCCGGGAAAAGTCCAATGCGGAACGATGTGCAACGTTGGTTTCTCCGTGTTCCAGCGGCTGCGATATAAATAGAAACGGTCTTTAGGCAAACCTGCCAAATCAAGGATACCGAAATACGAACTGTGCGATGGCCACTTTTCATCGTAAGGCGTTGGCTCGCCCAAATAATCGAAACCTGTCCAAACAAACTCGCCAAGCACATAACCAAGGTCATCTTGTTTTATAAATTCATCATCCGGTATCTGCGACCAACTGCAAGCTTCCAGATCATACGACGAACATTGGTTGTCGTCATATTTCTTCATTTTATATTTAGCTACGGGAAATTTATAGACGCCTCTCGAGCTTAAAGTAGAAGCTGTCTCCGACCCCAATAAAAAGCCTTGCGGCATGCGGTTGTAAATGTTTTCGTAGTTGGCCGGTTTGTAGTTAAAGCCCGGTATATCCAACAATGCCGCAAAGTTATTGTCCAGTGCGTCTTTCAAACGATCCATGCCAGCTGTTACTGGTCGTGTAGGATCCTCTCTATGGCAGATGTCTTGCAAAAACTTTAATATTTTATTTCCACCTTTTGAGCTTTGGTCGGGCACTTCGTTGCCGATGCTCCACATTACCACCGATGGATGGTTGCGGTCGCGGTGTACCATGTTCATGATGTCTTTTTCGGCCCATTCATCAAACAAATGGCTATAACCATTCTTCACTTTCGGCGCCTTCCATTCATCAAAAGATTCCACCATAATCATAAATCCCATTTCATCGCAAAGCGTTACCAACTCCGGCGTGGGCATATTGTGCGAAGTGCGGATAGCATCGCAACCCATATCTTTCAAGAGCGACAATTGCCTACGCAATGCGGATGTATTTACGGCAGCACCGAGCGGCCCAAGGTCGTGGTGATTGCACACGCCCTTGAACTTACGAACCTGCCCATTGAGCGAAAATCCCTTGTTGGCTTCGTACTTGATGGTACGGATTCCGAAAGGGGTGGTGTACTCATCCTTCAGTTCGCTGCCCGCATATAATTTGGAAGTAGCCGTATAAAGATTGGGCGTTTCCGGCGACCATAAATTAGGTTTTGTAACAATAACATGTTGTTCAAATTCAAGATTATCTGTTGGTTGAAGGTCAGATAAATTGGAAGCTACTATTTGGCCAGCAGCATTCTTGATATCTGTTTGCAACCGCAAAGGCTGATGGCTTGTAGTGAGCGTTTGTACCTTGGTCTTAACCGTTACTTTGGCAAATTCTTGGTTGATTTCTGGCGTAACAATATAGGTGCCCCACACAGGAATGCTCACATCTTTGGTGATGACCAAATGCACATTGCGATACAAGCCAGCACCAGGGTACCAGCGGGATGCCTCGGTCAAATTCTCCAATCGAACAGACAATGTATTTTTCTGATTTTCATGTATCAAATTCGTAATGTCCAACGAGAACGAATTGTACCCATACGCCCAATGCCCCGCTGGTTGGCCATTCACATACACGGTTGGGTAACTCATGGCGCCATCAAACAGCAACACGGCCCGCATGCCTTTGTGAAAAGCAGGGGCCGAAAACTGATTGCGATACCAGCCCACGCCAGTAAATGGTAGGCCACCTGTTCTGCCCGATTTTACGGTAGCATCCTTTTCGCCATTCTGCACGATCTGCACTTTTTGAAGGTCGTTATTGCCATCGAACGGCCCTTTGATGGCCCAGTCGTGCGGCACGGTTACGGATTCCCAAGCAGCATCGTCAAAGGTGGGTTTCACAGCGTCGGCAAAATCGCCTTTGCTAAACTTCCAGCCTTTATCCATCAGGTATTCGGTACGGCTTTGCCCAAAGGCGAACAACGTATATACGGACAGGGTAATGGCAAAAAGCAGTTTTTGGCAAGCAAATGTTTTCCTAAGATTCATATGTTTTATATTATTATTTCCAATCTAGTTTCAATAATGTAACGCCTTGTCTGGGTAGCGAGAAGTTGATTACAAGATTACCGTTTTTTGTTTGTAGTTTTTTAGGTTTCGACAAGGTTTGCAACATACCATTTTTTTCCAATTCCTTTATTTGTGTGGCAGTTGGGTTTTGGGGAGAGCCCATCTTCTTCCACACTTCGTACGAATTGCTATGGGCACTATCTACTTGGTATTGGGTCAGTGTCACCGAGTTCGATGGAATGCCGTTCAATTTGACGGAAATAGCCGCCGCAGGTTCGGTCGTGTCCTTGTCGTGATAATTCCACACCATAACGGTGGCCGCTTTTGTGTCTTTGGCAGCCAGTGCGCCAATGTCCGTAAGGTTCCGAACACTGGAATCCAAGATGGTTTGTAAGGCATACATCCGATCGCTTTTGGCTTCCACTTTTTGCCCTTTCATTTTGCTCAACATCCGCAGTACGTTCAGCACCGGTTTATCCACACCGTTGGTGGCCAAATCACGAAACCCGTAAAACCATGGCTGGTCCTCAAACTCGAACGACCAATTGACCGCACCAATGAGGTTTGCCGTATATACATCTGCCAACTCATATATGCGAGCAATGGAAGCTGCGGTATAACTGGAATACATCGTGCCGTTACGATAGGCATTTTCCGGATTGGTTGCCATACCGCAAGCTGCACAGCCTTCAGGGTCGCTTTCGCCCACAATAATCGGCAACGATTTTAGCTGCGGATATTTATTGATTAACACAAAATTGTTTTTGTAATTGACCAGTTGGTTGCGGATGCCCATTACCACGGTGCCATTTACGTTTTTGGGAGAACCTTTTGCATGAAACAACAAGGCATCCAACGGAGAGCCGATTTTTCCTGTTACATAATTGGTATCACTTATGCAATGTTTGATAAATGCATCCAGCCATTTCATGGCGCCACCCGTACTGTTGCAGCCACCAATTTTTGCCGTAGGCAAAGCCCGCTTTACACCGTCTGCCGCATAATCATATAATTTAAAAAATTCTTTTTGCGATGCTCTCCAATAATAACCATCGGGCTCGTTCCATACTTCCCAATACCAACTTTCCACTTCTTCTTGGCCATATCTGGCCACACAATGTTTCACCCATTCGTAAGATAGATTTCCCCATTTTACATAATCTTTTGGCGGATATGCCCAGCCAGTAATAATCCTGTCGTAGGGTACGCCCGGTTTCCAATCGTGTTGGTAAGGTGTAGGTTTGGTAGATAAAGCTTCCGGCATAAACCCGATTTGTGCCAGCGGTTTCATGCCCCGTTGTATATATGTATCAAAAATACTATCCACAATCCGCCAACTATACACAGGGTTTCCTTGCGCATCTTCGGTATACATATTCGTGGACCCCCACTTGAGTGCCGCAGTGCCATCCCCCGTGTTCAGCAGGTTGTGCACCCGTACATAGGCAGGCTCCGGACTGAACTCGGCAATTTCTGTCAGCAGTTTTTTGCCATCTTTCATGTACGTGTAGTTCGGCTCATCGTGCCCATACCAATTCCAAATGGGTTTCATCAATCCTTTTTCCTTGGTCAAGTCCACACTTATGTTTACCGGTTTGGTAGTGCTCTCTTGCGCAGCTGATCGATACCCAATGAACGCAAGCAGCAAGCAGAACAAGACTTGTACAGATGGTTTTTTCATATATAGAATAATTGAAGCAATGGCATTCTTCCATTACAAACGAGGTTCTAATATACACGTTGTTTTTTGGCGGACAGCATTTGTATTTTCGATATGTCTTAAGTCAATAATTTCTGCCTATCGTTTAAAGAAACACCGCTAAAACTGAGATTCTTTTTGGATTTTCTTTTGGGCGTGCCACCGCTGGCCTTGGTCTCCGTGGTTCAATTATTTCCTCTGTGGCGGCCATCGGTGTCAGGCTATCCACTGCTAGTCCTCGGCGGCGACGTGCTACCAAAGCTATCGCTATGCATAAACCCTATGCCGCCTGTGGGCTATCCGTTTCTATCCTTCACGCAAAAAGTCCAATAGTCTTTCGTTATGGCGAAGTCCACTTATGCATATATAAATGATGCGGATCGCTGCTAATTATGCGACCTTCTAAATGGTCAAATAAAAATGAGCCGGAACTTCCGGCTCACTAAAATGTAATATGGTAAACAGCGGCAACAAGCGAACAAGGTCTTTGTTTTTACCTAGCGAAGTATCCCTGCTCTACGACACGCTGTAAATTTGAATCAACGGCAACAAACGGGCAAGGTCTGTATGTTTGGAAGACGAAGTATCCCTGCCCTACGACACGCTAACTAATTTATATAATTTTTAAAAGCTATCAACGGCAACAAGCAAGCAAGGTCTTTTGTTTAACAGACGAAGTATCCCTGCCTTACGACACGTTGAAAGATTTTTGAATCAAGGAGCAAAAGCGCAATAAGAACGGGACACGGTCGAGTGGAGGATTTGCACCTCTTCTTGATTGCTCAAGATCCTTCCCAATCTGGAGACGAAGTAACTCATTGCTACGGCATCCTTAATTATTTAATATTTTTAAGCAGTGATGCTTTGCAGCACCACTGCTATGGTTGGTTATAGTTCTATTGTGTTGATCATCTTTACAGCATCGGTTCCATCTTCAATGGCCTTCAACACTTGAAAGATCTTATCGCTCCAACCTGCTATCAAATACACGCCACCTTGCTGCACATCCAATGGTATGTTTCCATAACCTGCAAGGTCGAATAGGTACAGCTTTGCACGTGGTGCCAACAGTTTATATTGCTTCCACAACATATCTATGCTTTCACCGCTGTTATTGCTGTTCCATAATTGCACGTCGGTAAACATCATCACTTTATCCACCACTTGTTTACGTTGCAACAGATCTTTTATGACCAAGTAACCGTTGGTGCTATAACCTACTTCACCTTCACGATTATAGAACTCTTGCACATTGGCCAGTATGTTTTTGGTTGGCACTTGTATCGCTTTCCAGCTATCACCGAACATACCAGTTACCACGTTCTTGCAACGGCTGCGCAACAGCATCGATAATACCAAACCGATATCGTACAACAGCACTTTACTTTTAGCGCTAATGGCTTTTTGCATGCTTGCGCTTACATCCGTTGCTATCACTACTTTGGTGTCTTCATCGTAGCCTTCTACTTGGCCAGCAGTCAACAGCACCGCGGCTTCCAGCGCATCCAGTACCATGCTCACACGGCCGTTCTGCAAGGCTTTCAATTCACGATAAGCACTCAAGAAACGGAATGGCAATTGCTTGCTATTGGCCACTGCTTTTTCGTTGCTAATGTATGCGCACACTTTGGCCAGCGCTTCCTTGCTAACTTCCGCTTCCAGTATGTTTCGCAGGTTACGCAAAGTGGCCATATAACCCAATTTGTTACTGAATATCAGCTCTTCCCATTTGCTTTTTACAGCTGCTTGTTTCAACTCGAGGGTATCATATTTTTGTTGACCCAAAGCGCTGATTTCCACTTCCCAAGTATAAGGCACTTGCAGTTCGTTCTGCACTATTTTATTGAACAATATTTGCTGTGCCTCATCCTTTGCTTTAGGGTGTACCAAGAACAATGCATCTTTCAATTTGATGTCGGCATCCCGGTTATATTTTGCAAACTGATATTCATCGAATTTATTGAAAGCTGCTGCCAAACCCTTTTGGATCTGCTTGCTCAACTTGTTCAATTGCTTAACATCCTTGCGTTCATTCGCTAATGCGTAGTAAGCCAACAGTTCGGTTATTTCATCGGCACGTTGAACAATGCGGGTGGTCAATTTGCTCACATCGCTGTTACCACTTTCTAATTTTGCCAGTTCCACTGCCAGCACCATTGGCACACTACGCAGGTGCATTTGCTCACGGGTATAGATGGCCAAGCGTGCCACGAAACCAGCGTCGTTCTTGGCTATCAATGCACGCAAGCGAATCAATCGATCGCCAGCAGTTTCGTAGAAACCATCACTCAAGGCAGCAGTGGCTACGGCAGTGTACAACTCCATCTGTGGTGTTTGTACAAATGCGGTTTCACCTTCGTGGTTGATGGTTTTTAATGTCTTGTTTCGGCTCAGTAAATTGAATTTCATGATTGACCTCCTGTTGTTTTTCGTTTGATGGTACAAACTTCTTGCGTGTCTGTGCAGTCTTTTTGCACAGTAAAAATTATTTTTTTTGATGTCTCTCTTATGGGATTCGAACCCACACTTTATTTTCATAATAGACCGGCTCTAAATGCGCTTCCCTACTGGCGTTTCACTGTTTTCGGTGCTTCTGCAAAATCTATCTGTACAAACGAAAAGTCTGCACAGCTTATCCGGTCACTCCACGGCTACGTTTAACTTTTACCGCAGCACTTCCTTTTATGCTAAAGAGAGAAAAAACTTGTCTCGTTTCCTTTGACAATACAAAACTGTAATCCCTGTGTGCAATCTTTTTGCACAGTAAAAATTTATGTTTAAAGAGTTTGGGTCATGACTTTCAAGACTGCGGCCGACTGCTATATCAAGTCAATGAACAGCATCATCTTTACACTCATTACACATCATGACCCAAACGGAAATTATATATTATTGAACCACTTTATTGGCGCAGCTGGAACTGGCAAAAGCATAAGGCTTGGCCTTGAAGGCAAAACCCATTCCGGTGATATAACCCATGGCCTCTTTCAATGCATCGTTACTTTTAAAGTTCGGGCTCGTATTGATATCGGCATGCACTTCCATATCCACATTGAAGGCGGTAAAAATATCACATAAGCGATAGGCTGTATCTATACTTTTGGCTACTTCTTCCAGCATCCGTTCTTTGATGGTCATGCGGCGGGTGGTAGTGTCATTGTTGATATACATAAATGCTCCCTTGCCTTTTCGTACAAAAACGATGACCGTTGCGAACTCGGTCTCCCTACCTTTTACTTGACTATCCGTACCGATACAAACTTTGATCTGGTTGCCCAAACTTGTTTCATATAACAGCATTTGGGTTACTTCTTTCTCGATAGGTGTTCGAACCTTGGCGCCGTTCAGACGCCTCCATTGTTGTTGTGGTTCCATGGGTATTGTTTTACATATTTGTTTTAGTTTTCTATCGCTTCTCTCCTGAAACCCAGTATCTGTAAGGGTTTTATGTCTTGCTCTTTTTCGTGTTGATTGGCTACCTCCGCAATCGTCATCGGTTTATTTACAACTGTAGTGTTGCCAAGATGGTTAGACAATCGCTGTGCTTTGTGCGTAGGCAGCTTCCCGAATTCATACTTTGCGATGAGTCTACCTTTTCGCATCAGCGCACTGTCTACCATGGTGAGCGAATTATTGAACGTACATATCAATTGCACATTCAGGAAATCTGCTAGCAATCCGTCCGAGATATTCAATAGGTTGGATACCGATGAATCGCTATTGCTTTTGCGATCCATGATGATGTTCTCGGCATCTTCTATCACCAGTATCGAATTGGGATTGTCGATGAGGATATTCATGAATTCCGGATCGACCAAACTACCTGCCACGTTAGGCGAAAGAAACATGACCTTCTTTTTTATCTTGCCAATCAAGTATCGCAAGTAAGTTGTTTTGCCCGTTCCGGGAAGGCCATGCAATAGAACGATACCCTTATCGTTTTTTGTATTTAATCTTTTTTGAATGATAGCGTCCACTTCTAGAAAACTATCATCGTAGTAAAGGTTAAGGTCAAGTTTAGTAGTTTTTATTTCAAGGCCTTTTAACTCCAGTCCATAACTGTCTTTGATAATAAGATTTATTTCAAAAGGCACTTTCTTTTGCTTTACTTTATACACACTTACCTCGGCAATTACTTGGTGCGCAAATGCAGTGTCAGCATAGGTATGAAGCACTTCTACATAGTCTGTCCCCAGCTCGATCATGATGCTGCCATCCAGTTCCATGATGGTAGAATGCCATTCGCTTTTTTTCTTTTTATGGTCGAATTGCGAATGCTGATAGGTGTTGATGACCCTGCCTCCATACTTGGTTCGAATATGTTCGATTGCCTTGGCAACATTGACTCCCCTTACCCAATTTATGCTTGGCAGTAGCCCGAACAGATAAGTATATAGTGCCTTGGCATCCAAATAGGTATTGCCAAAAAGAACCGCCGAATTTTGTATTATTTTGTGTTGATGATTGTCCATCGTTTTCGTTTGATAGGTTGATGTCTTGCTTCCCTACTGAAGTGAAGTGATTTGTTTATTGTACTCGTTTTTAGATATTTTATATTGTGTATATTCTTAGCTATAACATTTTTTAACTATATTTTTTAATTTGAATACGCACGGGTTGAAGGATTCGAACCTTCATGGCTGGTTTTGGAGACCAGATTGTTGCCAGTTACATCAAACCCGTATGTGTGGTGCCCCAGGGAATCGAACCCCGCTGTCCGGTGTTTCAAGCCGGTGCATTTATCCTTCTCTGCCAAAGCACCATTATTAAGCCTAAAGCGAAAAGCAGAAAGCTGAAAGCTACCACGTCTAAGCTTTTCGCTTTGAGCTTTTGGCTTTATGCTTTAGGTTTTAAGCCTTACTCCGCGGAGGATGTAAGAATCGAACTTACTTAGGCAAAACCTAACCTTGGCTTAGCAAGCCAGTGCCTTTCCACTCGGCCAATCCTCCGTTTTTTGTGGTGGTGGATGAAGAAAGAATCGAACTTTCAACTTCTCCCTTAAAAGGGGAGAGCTCTACCGTTAAGCTATTCATCCATGTGCAGGGCAATGTGCGTACAAAAGCTTTTTTTCTTTGCTCTACCACGCTGAGCTACAGCATTGTATTCCAAACACTGGCTGGAGTTGAACCAGCGACACAATTGATTTGAAGTAATTCTGTACTACGGCACCTACATCGATGGCTTGAAGGGACTCGAACCCATAATCTCCACGTTCGTAGCGTAGCGCTCTTCCATTGAGCCACAAGCCAATTTTTATAAAAAAGAATTTATTTTTAGCTTAAAGCTGAACGCATAAAGCCTAAAGCTGAAGCCTACATTATGAACGCCTAAACTCATAACTCTTAATTCTTAACTCAAAACTCCTTTCGGTTGTCTCCGGGATTCGAACCCTGATCATCCGTTGCACAGACGGACATTCTACCTTTGAACTAAAGACAACATTTGCTCGCATTTATGATGGCGACAGGACTCGAACCGATTTATATATTAAGCTTAAAGCTGAACGCATAAAGCCTAAAGCATGAACCCTAAACTCATAATCCTTCATTCTTAACTCAAAACTCCTTTCGGTTGTCTCCGGGATTCGAACCCTGATCATCCGTTGCACAGACGGACATTCTACCTTTGAACTAAAGACAACATGTGATCACATTTTCTAATGGCTTGACGAGACTCGAACCGATATGTATTTAAGCATAAAGCTGAACGCATAAAGCCTAAAGATGAAGCATACTCATAACTCATAACTCTTAATTCTTAATTCTTAACTCTCAACTCTTAACTCTTAACTCTCAACTCTTAACTCCCTTTGATGCCAGACCCAGATTCGAACTGGGAACATCACAGTCAAAATGTGATATGTTGAACCGATTACACCATCTAGCAAAGTATATTGTAGGAAGTATATAAGCCATTACCTCCATGTGGCGACGGATGGATTTGAACCAACAGCCTCTACCGTATCAGGGTAGCGCTCAACCAATTGAGCTACGGCGCCAAGTGTGCGTGTGCGTAAGTGTGTGTTGGCCTACTCGGGCTCGAACCAAGAACCTTTTGCGTATAAGGCAACTGCTCTCACCATTGAGCTATAAGCCAATACAGGTAAAGTTTCTGAACTAAAATGTAACCGTTTAAATACTGAACTATAGGCCGGTACTTAATTCTTAACTTTAAACTTTCATCGTATAGCAGACAGGACTCGAACCTGCACCCTCTCCGATCCAAACGGAGTATCCAACCAATTGGAATGCTGCTATATGTGTTAGAAAATAATTACTATTTCTGTTGGCCAAGTGGGATTCGAACCCACACTGTATGGTTTCTAAGACCATTGCCTCTTCCGTTGGGCTACCAGCCAATATTTCAAAGAACTACGTCTGCTCGGGATTTTGTTAAAAACGCTTTGTTGGCGCTTTGTCTGCAGGTATTTTTGTTTTGGGATAAAGCAGTTTCAACGTGGTCATTTCTCCAAATGCCCGTATAAACGCTGCTATCATAAATGGTTGTTCCATAATTGTTTTTATAATTTTTAAAGTTTGATGCAACAAAAAGCCCGGTTAGGATTTCTCCGACCGGGCTGTGCTGATGCGTAGGCAGTTTTGCTGCCTTACGTTCCATCACTCGTCGGTCGTTGGTATATGATAAACCCTTGTATATTTAAATTTCTTCCGCTTTCATTTTTTGAACCTACACTCGTCCATAGCATAGGGCGTGTAAACACACAAAGCATCGGGCTTTGAAGTTTAATCCTGCGTTCTATTTGAAAGTGTTGATGTTTCATTTTTCTATTATTCGTTCTTTAGATGCACAGCTTTTGCTTTTACACAATCGCCGACCTTTTTTAATTTCTAATTTTTACTTTTTTGTTTTGCAAAAAATAAGGCCCCACATTTCTGCGGGGCCTGCTATGTTGAATTTAGTTTATTAGTCCTAAACAACAGTGCGTTGCACCCCGCTAAATGAATAATCCCTTCTCGGACTAAACCATTTTGCTATTGCTGTATGTACATTAAGTCTTTGCACTTTGTTTTCGTTTTGTTGATACAAATGTCAAATCTTTTTTCCGATATAAACAAATTTATTTTTAAAGATATTTTTTGTCGTGGTTATTAAAACCGCTGAAACACCAGTAAAATCAAGGGTTTCAGGGCATTAAAATATTTTTTTTAAACATGGAATTGCGACAAATAAAGCTATGTAATGCAATAAGGATATGATATCTTAAGATGTGTCTACCCAATTAGAATCGTTTTCGTTCTTCATTTCTAATTGAAATCAAATTCATTCTCAATATGAATCTCGCATTTCAGTACATCTAAATTACTTGAATGTATTGCTAACAATTCCAGTCCATCATCTCGATTATTCGATCTGGAACATTCCAAACATTCATCATTCCTCTTAAGGCAATTGGTAATTTTAATTGGACTGCATTTTCCAATATCCAACCAAACCGCTTTTCAGAATAGGTTCCAAAAGCTTTGTTTTCAAAAGTTAGATTATCTATTTCTTCATCATTAATTGCCAGTTGATTTGCCGGTATCACCTCTACAATGTCCACCTTGCCTATAATAGCGCCAAACGGGAGGTCTTCAAAATTTTGAATATGTTTTTTGATGGGTAAGTCGTGCTCGAAAATACTACCTGCTTCACTTTTGCTTGCATGTATCAAAATAGTTCCTCGATGTTTGGTGGCCCAATTACGGGTCTCTATTGTTTTAATGCCCATAACAACCAACGACGCCCATGGTTGCAACAGTGAGATGGCTTTCATATCATTAAAAGTATATCATGGTTCTTGATTTCAATAATTTGTGCAAACGCAAAAGATATTTGTGCGTTAAAAGGCAAGATTGGTGCCATTTTATTTGTGGTCGTTTTCCACAGGCGGTAAACAATTATGGTCATTTCTTGTCGTTTTATAGGCTAGCTTGCTAGCACTAGATAAAACCTATGATATGCAGCAATATAAACAAATATGTTCGAAGCTTTTTTGGATGATGATTGTCACTATCCTTTTCGAAAGTTGCTCTTCAAGCAAGCATAGTGGCAGCTCCAATCCTACTCGTTCCGTAAATCCCGTGGATGTAGGCCCAGGGACAGATTTGCAAAAAAAGTACGCTACGATGATTGGTGTAAAAGCCGTTGACATAGATAACAAAAATCTATATACTTTTATAGACAAATGGCTCAATACCACCTACAGTTACGGCGGCCAAACTGCCAAAGGAATCGACTGCTCCGGGTTCACACAATTGCTGTTCGATGCCGTTTACAAAAAAAAAATCCCACGCACTTCTGAAGCGCAATACAACGCCGTTTCCGAAAAGAACAATCTCGAAGAAGGAGACTTGGTTTTCTTCACTACCATCAAAGGAAAGAAGATTTCCCACGTGGGTCTTTATCTGCAAAACAACAAATTTGTTAGTGCCACCAGCCAAGGCATTGCTATTTCAGACATCACTTGGCAATATTGGAAAGATAGATTTGTAGGTGGCGGAAAAATTAAATGAACTAAAATCCAAGACTCTCGGATTGTATTAAATGTGATGTAACTGCCAACCCCGATAGGGGTTGAATGTACATAGCCATGGGTGAAACCCGTGGATAAAAAATGCATGTATAAATCACTTTATATTTTGTCGGTTGCATCCGCCTTTACATCCACCGGTTGCACCAATGGCTATGGATGGTTTAAGCCCTTCGGGCCATGGTTGAATGTCTAATTTCAAATTCTTTTCACAACATGTTAAATCTGAAAAGTGCGCACTAAAACAATCTTCCCTGCTGACCCGGCCTTCTAAATTGGCTACAATCCAAACCCCATCTTTCAGCGTTCAATCCATAAATTTTATTATATTTTATAAACTGCTGCCTTACCAAATCACTGATGGGGCCTTCGCCACGCATGCGGGTGCCATAGCGGCTGTCGTTCACTTGTCCGCCATGGCCGCTTTCAATCAAGTGCCAAACTTTATCTGCCCTGTCGGGGAAATTCTTATATAACCAATCGTGAAAAATCAATTTGATAGCGCCGTTCAATCGGATGAAAGTGTAGGCCGAAAAAGTAGCGCCGTTTTGCGATGCCGCTTCCATGATGCGTTGCATTTCGTGCTCGTTCAATCCAGGTATCATGGGGCCGAGCATCACGCCCATGCGTACGCCCATATCACTCAATTCTTTAATCAATCGCAATCGTTGTTTGCCCGTGGTGGTACGTGGTTCCATCGTACGCCGCAGGTCTTCATTGAACGAAGTAATAGAAACCAAAATAGATATAAGATTTTTCTCTGCCATCTTGGTAATGATGTCCTTATCCCGCAGCATGCCTGCATTTTTAGTGATCATGCCCACGGGTTGGTTGAACTCCAGACACACTTCCAACATTTGCCTCGTAATGCGGTATTTTTTTTCTGCAGGTTGATAACAATCCGTATTGCCGCTCAACGATAATGGCACACATTCCCACTTTGGGTTCATAAGGAATTTTCGTAATAGTTCCGGCGCATTTTTCTTCACAATTATTTTGCGTTCAAAATCGAGCCCTGCGCTATAACCCCAGTATTCATGGGCATTTCGGGCATAACAATAAATGCAACCATGCTCGCAACCTTGGTAGGGATTCATGCTGTACATCATACCCACGTCCGGACTTTCCACTTTGTTCACAATGGATTTTGCATGGTCTTCCAAATAAACGGTGTCCACATTGGGGTCTGTCCAATCGTCGATGGATTCTATTTCTGTGCGGATGCGTTCCGTTTTTAAAAACCGGTTTTTGGGGTTGAATTGTGCCCCACGTCCTTTTAAATACACTAGTTTCTGTTTCTCTTCATCAGAAAGATTTTCATTCGCTGCAAGTTCTTCGTTGGTCATTTCTCTTCTGTTTTTCTAACAATTAGGACACACTTTCTCACATCAATTTTTGTAGTAAAAAATATTGATGAAATTTAAAATTCGAATTAAGTGAATGTTTTAAAAGGCTGCAAATAGCTCGCCTTGCTTCGTGCTTACCGGCAAGTTCTGCAGTTCCAACCGCTGCACTATTTGGTAGGCTTTGTCACCAACGCGTCTTCTCAATAGCAACATGGCGTCTGCTATAAATTTTCCGGTAAAATGCCGGTTGCTCATCTCCAACCACCCATGCTCATATTGCCAAGGCAAAAGTTTTCTTGCTACCACAATATGTGGGTCGGTAATGAAGTGGGGCTTGGCCTCTGGGCTTTTCATTAGTTGCTGTGCGCTGTGCAGTTCCTTTACTAGCTTTTTTATTTCTACCTGTGTGGCCACTTGTAAATAAATGCTATGTGTAGGCAAGCTTCCAAAATTTTTCAGCTCTATTTTAAAAGGACAGAAACCCATTGAAATATTCTTCAACCGGTTCAATAATTTTTCCTCGAACATTTGCCTTTGCGTAAATCTGGCTAACAACACATGCGGCTTACCACCAACATTGGCTTGTGCTTTAAACATTTCACCAAACTCTTTTTTTATGGCCATGATCCGGTCGCTCAAATCTTCGTGTGGGTTTAGGATTAGCATGTACTCGTAATACCTATAACCCGGCAATTGATGAATATCGTTCTGCATGATATGAAGTTTAAAAGTTATTGATGTTGGTAAGCAAAAAGGGCAATTGATTTACTTAGGCGGTGGCAAACAAATCTTGAACGGCCGGCATAAACCGAAAAACCATCACCT
>Ga0247739_10000400_pt1 | contig 15489 bp, 10 predicted proteins | sample UWRJL058202B2_FD_180943 | JGI IMG/M metagenome (GOLD analysis project Ga0247739, IMG submission 180943) | Plant litter microbial communities from Arlington Agricultural Research Station in Wisconsin, United States - UWRJ-L058-202B-2 | ecosystem: Environmental > Terrestrial > Plant litter >...
CCGGTGTCGATGGCGGCGGCCCTGCATTTCGGCCTGTCGACGCCGAACTTCGGCATCCAGGAATATATGCGCCACACGCCCGAGACCGACGCCGTCTTCCCGCACAACTACGGCTTCGAGGACGGCATGCTGCACCCCGGCGACGCCCCCGGCCTCGGCGTCGATCTGGATGAGGCCCTGGCCGCGCGCCATCCCTACAGCCGCGCCTATCTGCCGGTGAACCGGCTTCAGGACGGGACGATGTTCAATTGGTAGACCGATATTCCGCAGGCCTGCTGGCGTTCGCCGCCGCCCTGCTCGCCGGTCACGCGACCCAGGCCCAGACCGTGGGCGACGCCACCGCCCATCCGGAACTCTGGCCGACCTCGCATAGCCCGGCCGCCCTGACCGGGCCGGCGACCGAAGCCCGTGTCCGCGACATCCTCTCGCGCATGACGATCGAGGAGAAGGTCGGACAACTGATCCAGGCCGACATCGGATCGATCACCCCGACCGACCTCGCTCGATATCCTGTCGGCTCGATCCTCGCGGGCGGCAGTTCGTCCCCCAACGGCGACGAGCGGTCTCCGCCCCAGGCCTGGCTCGACCTGTCCCGTGCCTACCGCGTCGCCGCCCTTGCCCGTCCCGGCGCCGCCATTCCCCTGCTGTTCGGCGTGGACGCGGTCCACGGCCACAACAATATCGTCGGCGCGACCCTGTTTCCTCACAACATCGGCCTGGGCGCCGCCCGCGACCCGGACCTGATCCGTCGGATCGCCGCGGCCACCGCCGTCGAAGTCGCCGCGACCGGAGCCAACTGGACCTTTGGCCCGACCCTGGCCGTGCCTCGCGACGACCGTTGGGGCCGCACCTATGAGGGTTTCGCTGAACATCCCGAGGTCGCCCGCAGCTACGCCGGCGCCTTCGTCGAGGGCCTGCAGGGACGGCTCCACGGCGGCGGACCGCTCGCTCCGGGCCACGTCATGGGCTCGGCCAAGCATTTCCTCGCCGACGGCGGTACCGCCGACGGTCGAGATCGAGGCGACGCCGTGATCTCCGAACGCGAACTCATCGACGTCCACCTGTCCGGCTATCGCGAGGCCATCGACGCCGGCGTCCTGTCGATCATGGTCTCCTTCTCGGGCTGGAACGGGGTCAAGCACACGGGCAACCGATCGCTGCTGACCGACGTGATCCGCGGCCCGCTGGGGTTCGAAGGTCTGCTGATCGGCGACTGGGACGCCCACGCCTTCGTCCCCGGCTGCCGACCCGACAGTTGCCCCGCCGCGATCAACGCCGGGCTCGACATGTTCATGGCCCCGACCGCCTGGAAGGCCCTCTACGCCAACACCCTGGCCCAGGCCCGGTCCGGTGAGATCAGCGCCGCCCGCCTCGACGAGGCCGTCGCCCGCATCCTCCGGGTCAAGGTCGTGCTGGGCGTTCTCGATTCCCCCAACCCGGCTGAGGGTGACTTCGCCGTCATCGGATCGACTGACCACCGCGCACTCGCTCGCCGCGCCGTCGCCGAATCCCTCGTCCTGCTCAAGAACAACGGCGCCCTGCCGATCCGCGCGAACGCCCGCGTCCTCGTGGCCGGAGACGCCGCAGACGACATCGGTCAGGCCGCGGGCGGCTGGACCATCTCCTGGCAAGGCGTCGGCAACACCAACGCCGACTTCCCCGGCGCCACCTCGATCTGGGCCGGCGTCCGCGACGCGGTCGCCGCTGGCGGCGGTCAGGCCACGCTCAGCCCGGACGGGACCTTCATCGACACCCCCGACGTCGCCATCGTCGTCTTCGGCGAGACGCCCTATGCCGAGACCTACGGTGACCTCGACACCCTCGACTTCGCCCCCACCGGCCCGCTGGAGACGCTCAGGAGGCTGAAGGCCGCCGGCGTCCCGACCGTCTCGGTCTTCCTGTCCGGCCGTCCGCTCTGGACCAATCCGGAGATCAACGCCTCGGACGCCTTTGTCGCCGCCTGGCTGCCGGGAAGCGAGGGCGCGGGCGTCGCCGATGTCCTGATCGGCGACGCGACCGGGCGTCCCCGTCAGGATTTCAAAGGCGTTCTCGGCTTCTCCTGGCCTCGCAGCGCCGGTCAGCCGCCGCAAAACGTCGGCCAGCCGGGTTATGACCCGCAGTTCTCCTATGGCTATGGACTGACCTACGCCTCCCCGGAACTGACACCGGCCTTGTCTGAAAACCCCGGCCTGCCGGCCGAGAGCGAAGGGCCGCCGCGCCTTTTTGCAAACGGCCGCTTCGTCGCGCCCTACGCACTCACCTTGCGTGATCCGTCCGGAAACTTCCGCGTCGAGGCGCCGGGTCCGGCCGCGAGCCCCGGAGGCGCGCTGACACTCACGACGATCGACGGCCTGTCGCAGGAATCCGCCCGACGCCTGACGTTTGCCGCCGGGCGCGAAACCTCGGCTGTGATTGGCGGCCCGCCGGTCCGGTTCGGCGCCGGCCTCGCCCTGACCCTGCGCTACCGACTGGAAGGCCCCCCGGCGGAGGATGCGACCCTGTGGCTGGGCTCACGCGGCCTGAAGATCGGGGCCGCCTTGAAGCCCGGGCCGGACTGGACGACCTTGACCGCGCCCCTCGCCTGTTTCGGTGGCGATCCGGACGCTGCTGTCTCCGCCATTCGACTTACGACATCCCACGGCATGACCTTGTCGTTCGACGAACTGCGCCTAACGTCCGTCTCGCCCGAAGATTCATGCGCTGGCTTCTCCCACGCGGAAGCTGGATGAACAGAGGGGGTTTTGGCCACAGATGTTCAGTCGACCCACGCCCATGGCCTTAAGTTGAACGTGTCTGTTGTCGATCCCCGGCCTTTGTGATCGCGGGACTATTTTGCGCCTACGCGTCTATCCGAGACAGAAAGCGATCCGCAGGGACGGATCGATCACGCGAAGGCGTCAGACGGGCGTTCAGCGTTTCTTGGCATGCAACCAACAGAAACAGGCCCCCATGGTACGTCCTCTCGGGCTCGAACCGAGGACCCTCTGATTAAAAGTCAGATGCTCTAACCAACTGAGCTAAGGACGCGCCGTGGGGTGGGGGGCCTTCTGTTGCATCGCGCCATTCGGGTCAAGCCCGGGATCGCACCGATAACGCAGGAATCTGTCTGAGCCCTGCCGAATTGGCGCACGGAATCGCCGCCTTAGGGGTGACCGGCGACCGGATGAGCGATATGGAACAGGTCCGTCCGGGGCGCGTTTTCGCCGGACGGGGGAGGACGGCGATGAAACGACTGATTCTGGCGATGGCCATCTGCGGCGCGGCGACTCTCGCCGGCTGCGACGACGTCCGTCAGCCGCAGACCGAAACCGCCCCCCCGCCCCCCGAAGCGCCGCCGGTCGCCGAGGCCGCGCCGGACCACACAGCCCCCGCTGCGGACACCGTGCCCACGCCGCCGCCGCCGGTCGATGGAACCCTGCCGCCAGACCAGCGCCCGTCCGAAGAGACGGTGAAGCCCGAAAGCGAAACCCTGTTCTACTGATCCGCGCCACAGGGTCGCCATCAGGGGGTGATTTTCGCACTCCGGGGGCGGGCTTCAGGCAGACGAAGGCTCCAGTTTGATTTCACGGCTATTCCAGCCGGCCGACCGATCCAGGGATCGCAAGGGCCAGTTTCGGACTGACGCCGTGCGGCTGGCACTGGTCGGCGTCCTTGTCGCCGCCATGGCCTCCCCTGTTCTGACATCGAGGGCATGGGCCGCCGAGCCGAAGGCCCAGATTCGCGGCGAGATCGACAGCGCCCTGCGCGCCCAGCTGGCCCGCGCCGTGGGCGAGGTCGACGACGCCCCGGCCAACCGTTTCGAGGCCCGCCGCCGCGCCCGGTCCTCGGTCGAGCTGGCACAGGCCCTGCTGCGCTCCGAAGGCTATTATCAGGCGACCGTCGAGGATGTGGTCGAAGGCGAGGAAGACCCTGTCGCCGCCATCAATGTCATTCCCGGGCCGCGCTTCCTGATCAGCCAGCCGGCGATCGACTGGATCGCCCCGGCGCCCGCGCCGGATGTGGCGACCGCCGTCAACGGCGAGATCGGGCTGAACGTCGGCGATCCGGGCCGCGCCGTGGACGTCATCGCCGCCGAGGGCCGGATCGTGGCCGGCCTGACCCGCCGCGGCTATGCCGACGCAAAAACCGAGCCGCGCCGGGTTGTGGTGGATCACGCCGCCTTCACGGTCCGGCCGACCTACAAGATCGTCTCGGGTCTGCTGGTGCGGCTGGACGGGATCAAGCTGGACACCGAGGGCTCAACCAATCCTGACTGGGTCGCCGCCCTCGCCCCCTGGCGTGAGGGCGAGACGTTCGATCCGGACAAGGTCGCCGAGCTGGAGCGCCGCCTGCTGGACACCGGCGTCTATGACGGCGTCGGCGTCGCCCTGGCGCCGGCGGATCAGACCAATGCCGACGGCAACCGGCCGGTCATCGTCAGCCTGAATGACCGGCCGCGCCGCATTCTGGAGGCAGGGGCCAGCTTCTCGACCGCCGAAGGCTCCGGCGTCGACGTCATCTGGACCTGGTTCAGCCACTACAACCGGGCCGACACGATCAAATTCCAGGCGCGGGCCGCGAACATCGACAGCCGGCTGGGCGTCGATCTGTCCCTGCCCCATTGGCGCCAGCCGGGTCAGACGCTGAAGCTGTCGGTCGCCGCGGTCAACGAGGACACCGACGCCTATACCCGAACCGCGCTGACGACTTCGGCCGACCTGCAGCAGCGCATCGGGCGGACGTCCTATTACAGCTACGGCCTGGGCCTCGACGCCGGACGCTACAATGAGAACCGCTTCGACCCGGTCACCCAGGCGCCGCTGAGCTTTGACCGGGACCTGGTCATCCTCACTGGCCGTGGCAGCGCCTATCTGGACCAGTCGAACAACCCCCTGAACCCGACCCGGGGCTATCGCGTCACGCTGAACGTCCAGCCGACGGCGGTGGCGGGCGAGGACACGGTGCTGTTCCTGCGCACCGAGGCGCAAGGGACGATGTATGTCCCGGTCGAGAAGAACGCCCACACTGTCATCGCCGGCCGGCTGCGCGTCGGCTCGATCATCGGCGGGCAGGAGCTGACGGTGCCGTCGGACCGCCTGTTCTATTCGGGCGGCGGCGGATCGGTGCGGGGCTACGAGTACCAGGGCGTCAACCCGCGCCTGCCCGACAACACGCCGCGCGGCGGCCTGTCCCTGTTCGAGGGCTCCATCGAGGTGCGGCGCGACATCGGCGAGAGCTGGCAGGCGGTGGCCTTCATCGACGGCGGGTCGATCGGCTTTCAGGAGACGCCCAACCTGACCAATATGCGCTACGGCGCCGGGGTCGGGGTCCGCTTCAAACTGCCGTTCGGCCCCGTGCGCGCCGACCTCGCCGTCCCGCTGTCGCCGCAGCCTGGCGACAGCAATTTCCAGATCTACATCAGCATCGGTCAGGCGTTTTGACCGAAGAGCCCGACATCATCGAAGCCTTCAAGGCCGAGCCGGATACGCCGGCCAAGCATGAGGTGCGCAAGCGCACCCGGCTGCAGCTGGCCGCCTTCGTCGGCGGGATCGTCGTCGCCTCCCTGATCGCTGTCCTGCTGATCGGCCTGATCGGCGGGCGGATGTATCTGCTGTCGGACTCGGGGCGCGGCCTGGTCACCAGTTTCGTCGCCGGGACCAAGATCAGCCGCTATGGCCGGATCAATGTCGAGGGGCTGAAGGGCGACCTGTTCAACGACTTCACCCTGGACAGGGTGACCGTCACCGACAAGAAGGGCGTCTGGCTGGACGCGCGCAATGTGCGGGTGGACTGGTCCTATCTGCCGCTGCTGACCCGCCGCTTCCACGCCGATCTGGTCAGCGCCGACAAGATCACCCTGATCCGCCGGCCGGAGATCGACCCGCCGGACGGCAAGCCGCCCCAGCCCTCGCCGATCAGCGTCGACATCGACCGGTTCGCGGCCAATATCGAACTGCTGGAAGGCTTCTCCAAAGAATACGGCAAGTGGCGGCTGACGGGCGCGGCCGACATCCCGCGCTTCGGCGACAAGGACGCCGAGGTCAACGCCTACAGCCTGAACCGCCCGGGCGACTATCTGCGCATGACCGCGACCTTCGGCGGCAAGCCCGAGGACCTGCGGCTGAACCTGCGCGCCAATGAAGCGCAAGGCGGGCCGATCGCCGGATCGCTGGGCTATTCGCCCGACCAGCCTTTCTCGGCCGTGGCCCTGATCAACGGTGAGATCGTCGATGCGACGGTGAAGACCGGACAGTTCACACCACTGGTCGTCAAGGGCCATTACGGCAAGGCCGGCGCCCGGATCTCGGGCTTCGCCGACTTCAGCGGCTCGGACCTGCTGGAGCCCTTCGTGCGCCGGATCGGCCGCACCGCCCGCTTCGGCTTCGCCGCCGTGCCGGACGCGACGCGCAAGGGCTATCAGGGCGTCGGCTGGCGCTTCATCTCCGAGAACTTCAACTCCAACGCCCGGGGCCTGATCCGCATGTCGGACCGATCGGCGCCCGACGGGGTCCAGCTGGAGGTCGAGACCGGCTCCCTGACGCGGCTGCTGGGCCTGACCCTGGGCGGGCGCACGGCCTGGAGCGGCGTTTTCCACGGCGATGCGGCGACCTGGACCCTGACCGGTCGCGCCACCATGCTGGCCGCCGACATCGCCAGCTACAAGGCGACCCGGATGACCGGGCCGTTGAACGTTCAGGTCAAGAACGGCCGGATGGACATCGACAGCGATCTGATCACCAACGGCGGCTCCACCGAGGGCGTCATCGGCGCCCTGTTCGGCGCGACCCCGCACCTGAAGGTCGAGGCGGCGCGGATGAAGGACGGCGCCATCCTGTTCGAGAAGCTGGACCTGGTCGGCCAGGGTCTGCTGGTCAACGGCACGGGCACGCGCAACCTGACCGGCGGTCTGGGCTTCCGGGGGCAGGCGCGGATCACCGATATCGGCCGGGTCCAGAAGGGCGCCAGCGGCCAGCTGGCCGGGACGATCACGGCCTCCAACCGTTCGGGCCAGCCGTGGCGGCTCGGCTTCGACGGGCGCGGCGTCAAGGTGCTGACGGGCCTGTCCGAACTCGACCGGCTGCTGGGCCCGACCCCACGCGTCCAATTCGACGGGCGGATGGAGCATGAGCTGACGGTCGACAAGCTGCTGGTCACCGGGACCATGGGCGAGGCCGCGGCCCGGGGGCTGATGGGCTTCGACGGCACGCTCAGGCTGGCGCTCAACTGGAACGCCCGCGGGCCGTTCGGCGTCGGGCCGGTGGCCATCGACGGCGCCATGGTCGGCAACGGGGCCCTGACCGGGACCCTGGCGCAGCCGCGTGTCGACCTGACCGCGGGTTTCGACAAGGTCGACGCCGGGCCTCTGAAGCTGACACAGACCCAGCTGATCCTGAGCTTCCGGAAGGGGCTCGACGCCTCTGACGGCCGGGTCACCATCACCAGCGCTTCCAACTACGGCCCCGCCGCCGCCTCGGGCAGCTTCTTCCTGGGCGGCAAGGCGATCCGCCTGACCGACGTCGATGTCGATGCGGGCGGGGTGAAGGCGCAAGGGGCGATCTCTCTGTCGGACAGTGTTCCGTCGAGCGCCGATCTGACCTTCAGCGCCCGGCCCGGCGCCTTCATCGCCTCAGGCAGCGCCGAGGGCCGTGTCCGCCTGACGGAGGGAGACGGTGACGACACCGCCATCCTGGACGTCACGGCCAAGAACGCCCGCCTGACCGGCTCGACCTACACGATCCGCAGTCTGGACCTGAAGGGTCGGGGCACGCTGTCGCGCCTGCCCTTCACCCTGGCGCTGGACGTCGGCGGCGACGTGCCGATCCAGTTCAACGGCTCCGGCGTCTACGCCCGCCCGAATAACACCGACCAGAGCGTCACCCTGCGCGGCGGCGGCCGGGTGCGGGAGATCAGCTTCACCACCCGCAACCCGGCGGTCATCGCCTTGGCCGGCGACGGCAAGGTGGCCCGCGTCGACCTGAACGTCGGCGGCGGCGTCCTGCTGGGCGAGCTGCGTCAGGATTCCAACGCCGCGGTGATCGAGGCCGACCTCAGCGCTGTGGAGCTGGGCTCCCTCGTTTCGGATCTGCGCGGCCAGATCACCGGCAAGGTTTCCCTGCGCGGTTCCGGCGACGACCTGGACGGCACGGCGAATGTGACCCTGAAGCAGATCCGCAGCGTCGACGCCCCGCGCGGCCTGGCCGTGGACGGGACGCTGAATGCGACCCTGAACAACGACGTCCTGCACGTCGTCGCCGCCGCCAACGACGACACCGAGGTGCGAGCCAACGTCGACCTGACACTGCCGGTCGAGGCCTCGGCCGCGCCGCTCAGGCTGGCCGTCGTGCGGACGCGTCCGATGTCCGGCACGGTCTCGATCCAGGGCCAGATCCAGCCGATCTGGGACCTGTTCCTGGGCGGCGAACGCTCCCTGGCCGGTCAGGTCAGCGGCAACGCCACCATCGCCGGCACCATCGCCGAGCCGCGCATCAACGGCCGGCTGGACGTCAAGGAGGGCGCATTCCGCGACAACGCCACCGGCCTGCGCCTGAACGGCCTGACCCTGGCCAGCCGGTTCGACGACACCACCGCCCTGATCGAGACCTTCGCCGCCAACGACGGCACGGGCGGCACGGTCACGGGCGACGGGCGCATCGGCCTGCGCGAAGGTTCGGGTTCCAGCTTCGAACTGGCCCTGGCGAAGTTCAAGATCATAGACAACGACATCGCGGAGGCCCACGCGTCGGGCCCCGTCACCGTGGTGCGCGGCGCCGACGGCAACATCACCCTGAACGGCCAGATCGCCATCGACGATGCGAAGATCGAGGCCAACCCGCCGGGCGTGAACGGCGTCGTCGGCATGGATGTGGTCGAGATCAACCGCCCGGGCGGCGATCCGCCCGAGGAGGACACGGCCAAACAACGCGGGCCGCAGTTCGGCCTGAACATCCGGCTGACCTCGCCCGGCGGCGACATCCGGGTGGTCGGGCGCGGCCTGAACGTCGAGATGCGCGTCAACGCCCAGGTCACGGGCACCATCGCCCAGCCGATCCTGACCGGGAACGCCAGTGTGGTGCGCGGCGACTATGAGTTCGCGGGCAAGCGGTTCGTCTTCGACGACCGGGGCACGGTGGCCCTGTCGACCGATCCGGCCCTGATCCGCCTGAACCTGTCGGCGACGCGCGACGACCCGACCCTGTCGGCGACCGTCAGGGTCACGGGCACCGCCGCCGCGCCCAAGATCGAACTGACCTCCACCCCTTCCCTGCCGCAGGACGAGATCCTGTCCCAGGTGCTGTTCGGCCGGTCGGCGTCCCAGCTGTCGGGCTTCGAGGCGGCGCAGCTGGCCTCGGGGGTCGCCTCGCTGGCGGGCGGCGGCGGCTTCGACGTGATCGGCAATCTGCGCGAACTGGCCGGGCTGGACCGGCTGTCGTTCGGCGGCGAGGCTTCGGCGCTGACCGTCGCGGGCGGCCGCTACATCACCGACAACGTCTATCTGGAAATCATAGGCGGCGGCGAAGGCGGGGCCGCGGTCAACGTCGAATGGCAGGTTCGCCGCAGCCTGGCCATCAGCTCCAAGATCGGCGGGACCGGCGACGCCACCCTGTCGATCCGCTGGCGCCGTCAGAGCCGTAATCCGGGTGCGCGGACGGACAGCCGGTCGAACCGGAACTGACCCGTCGATGACCCTGCTCGACCGCCTGGGCGTCCGTCTGCCGATCTTTCAGGCGCCGATGGCCGGGGTGTCGACGCCGGAGATGGCGGCAGCGGTGTCCAACGCCGGAGGGCTGGGCGGCATCGCCGTCGGCGCGACCGACGCGGCGGGGGCCGCTGTCATGATCGACGCCGTGCGGGCGCGGACCGACCGCCCCTTCAACGTCAATGTCTTCGTCCATGCGACGCCCGTCGCCGACGCCGCTCGGGAGGCGGCCTGGCTTGAGGCCCTGTCGCCTCTGTTCGCGGAATTCGGGGCCGAGACGCCGTCGAGCCTGAGGGCGATTTATAGGAGCTTCGCCGACGATGCGGCCATGCAGGCCCTGCTGATCGAGGCCGCCCCGACGGTCGTCAGTTTCCATTTCGGCCTGCCCGGCGCGGAAGCGATCGCGGCGCTGAAGGCGGCGGGCTGCGTCCTGCTGGCGACCGCGACGAGCCTTGAGGAGGCCCGCGCCATCCAGGTCGCCGGGATCGACGGCGTGGTCGCGCAAGGGTGGGAGGCCGGTGGCCATCGCGGCGTCTTCGATCCCGACGCGCCCGACGACCGGCTGGGGACGATGGCCCTGACCCGGCTGCTGGTGGAGCGCACCACCCTGCCCGTCATAGCGGCTGGCGGGATCATGGACGGACGCGGCGTGCGGGCGGCGCTGGATCTCGGCGCCGTCGCGGCTCAGCTGGGCACCGCCTTCATCGCCTGCCCGGAAAGCGCGGCGGACGGCTTCTATCGTGCGGCCTTGGCCAGCGAGGCCGCTGAACATACGGCGATGACGCGGGTGATCTCGGGCCGCCCAGCCCGCTGCCTCGCCAACCGCTTCACGAAATGGGATGCCGAACCCCACCCGCCGGTCCCCGCCTATCCCATCGCCTATGACGCCGGAAAGACGCTCAATGCCGCGGCCAGGACCCGGGGCGACGGCGGCTTCGGCGCGCAATGGGCCGGTCAGGGCGCGGCTCTGGCCCGCTCACTGCCGGCGGCGGACCTGGTCGCGGCTCTGGCGCGGGAGATGGAAGAAACGGCCTAGAGAATTTCCAGCACCCGCTCGATCGGGCGGCCGATGCGGGCGCCCTTGCCGGTCTCGACAATGGGGCGTTCGACCAGGATCGGCTCGGCGATCATGGCTTTCAGGATGGCGGCGTCACTGGCGTCGGCGGCGAGGAGGGCCTTGGCGCCCTCCTCTTTGGTCCGCAGCAGGCCCCTGAGGCCGCCGGTCTCCGAGGCCAGCCGGTTCAGCGTCGCCGCATCCCAGCCGGTCTTCAGATAGTCGACGATCTCGGGTTCGACGCCACGCTCCCGCAGCAGCGCCAGCGCATTGCGCGAGGTGCTGCAGCGGGGATTGTGGAACAGGGTGGCCGGCAAATCAGTAGGCCGAGTTGGCCGAGTCCAGCTGAAGCTTCTCCAGCTTGCCGATGCCCTTCAGGCCGGTGATGTGCAGCACGAACTGAACCACCAGAATCACCAGCGACAGGGCGACCTGCCACATCGGCGTCACCGGAGCGTTCGGCACCATGCCGGCGAGCAGCGGCGCGGCCGCGGTCATCAGGAAGCCCAGCACGATCAGGATGATGAACAGGATGGCGATCCATTTCGCCGGGCTGCGCCACTGAATGAAGCCGAAGATCGCCTGGACCACGATCAACGCATATCCGAGATACAAGCCAAACTTGGCGCCACCGGCGGCCGCAGCGGCTGAATCGGGGTTGGCGGCGCTCGCCTGGGCGACGGCCTGTTGAGCGATTTCGGGGTGCATCAGCATCCAGATCGCGCTGATGATTCCCACCACGACGCCGATGAAGATGGCGATGGCGCTGGCCTTCGAAGCCTTCGCGACGTCGGCTTCGGTATTGATCGGAGTGGTGGGCAACAGATGGGTCATGGGTGCTTCCTCAAGCTGACAGACGGCAACCCTAGCTTGCCGAACGGCGTAGCGAAACTGCTGACCTTCACCTTTTCGTCGGGGAAGCCTAGGGTCCGGCCGATGCGGATTCTTGCCCCCGATCAGACCGTGCTCGACCATGTGGCGGCGCGGGAGGCCTCTATCATCGGCCGGGCCGTGGATTGGGCCGGGATCAACTCGGGCAGTCGCAACGCGGCCGGGCTGAACGCCATGCTGGACGTGCTGGAGGCCGAGGCGCGCCGCCTGCCCGCCGAGATCGTGCGCATTCCAACCCAAGGCTCGACCACCGTCGGCGACGACGGTTCGGTCAGGGCCGAGGCCCACGCCGACGCGCTGCAGATCACCGCCCGGCCCGAGGCGCCGATCCAGGTCGTTCTGACCGGCCACTACGACACCGTCTTCCCGGCCGAGAGCGACTTCCAGTCCGTAACGACGCGCGCCGACGGCGCGCTGAACGGACCGGGCGTCGCCGATATGAAGGGCGGAATCTCGGTGATGCTGGCGGCGCTGGAGGCGTTCGAGACTCATCCGGATCACGCCCAGGTCGGCTGGACGGTGCTGCTGTCACCGGACGAAGAGATCGGATCACCGGCCTCCGCTCCGCTGCTGGCCAGGCTGGGCGCGAAGGGCCACGTCGGCATGACCTATGAGCCGGCGCTGGCCGACGGGACCCTGGCCGGCGAGCGCAAGGGCAGCGGGAATTTCCACCTGATCGTCACGGGCAAGGCCGCCCATGCCGGCCGCGCCTTCCACGAGGGCGCCAATGCCGTCGCCGGCGCCGCCATCATCGCCGCCGCCCTGCATGCCCTGAACGGCCGCCGTGAAGGGGTGACCGTCAATGTCGCCAAGATCTCGGGCGGTGGCGCCCTGAACGTCGTCGCCGACAATGCGGTGGTCCGGTTCAACGTCCGGGTTCCTGACGCCCAGTCTGCCGCCTGGGTCACCGACGCCGTGCGCGAAATCGCCGCCACGCCGCCGTTCGAGGGGCTGACGCTGGACCTGCACGGCGGCATGACCCGCGCGCCCAAGCCGATGGACGCCTCGCAGACGGCCCTGTTCGAAGCCGTGCGCGAGACCGGCGCCCTGCTGGGCCAGACCCTCGCCTGGACGCCGTCCGGCGGAGTCTGCGAGGGCAACAATCTGCACGCCGCCGGCCTGCCCAATATCGACACCCTGGGCGTCCGCGGCGGTGATATCCATTCGGACCGGGAGTTCGCCTGGCCCGACAGCTTCGTCGAGCGCGCGCAACTCTCGGCCCTGATCCTCTGTAAGCTGACCTCGGGCGAGATCGACGCCCACCGCCTGAAATCCCTGCGTCTGGAGACGATGTAAAAGATGCTCGTCGTCAGACCTGCCCTGCCCGCCGACCTCGACCACCTGCTGGAACTGGCCATCCTGTCCGGCCCGGGCTTCACCAGCCTGCCCGAGGACCCCGACCAGCTGACCGAGCGTCTGGACCTCAGCCGCGACAGCTTCGCCGCCGCCATTCCGCCCGAACAGCGCTGGTACACGTTGATGCTCGAGGAGAGCGACACCGGCGATATCGACGGCATCGGCAGCGTCAAGGCGGCGGTGGGGCTGAAACGGCCCTTCTTCTCCTATCGCGTGGTCAACAACGCCTCCTCCTCGCCGTCGCTGAACATCCGGCTGGAGCACCAGACCCTGGTGCTGGTCAATGAATGCACCGGCTGGACCGAGGTCGGCTCCCTGTTCCTCAAGGCCGATCGGCGCAAGGGCGGAGCGGGCCGGCTGCTGAGCCAGTCGCGCTATATGCTGATCGGCGCCGAGCCCGATCTGTTCGCCGATACGGTTCTGGCCGAACTGCGCGGGGTCTTCACCCCCGACGGCGCCTGCCCATTCTGGGACCATGTGGCCCACAAGTTCTTCCCCATGCCGTTCGATCAGGCGGACATGATGACGGGCTCGACGGACAAGCAGTTCATCCTCGATCTGGCCCCGCGCCACCCGATCTATGTCGACCTGTTGCCCGAGCCCGCACGGGCGGTGATCGGCAAGGTGCATCCGCAAGGGGTGCCGGCCATGGCCCTGCTGGAGAGCGAGGGCTTCCGCCCCAACGGCCTGATCGACATCTTCGACGCGGGGCCGACCGTGGCCTGCGGCCGTGACAACATCCGCACCGTCCGCGACGCCCGCTCCATGACCGTGGCTATCGCCGACGAGGTCGAGGCCGAGCTGCCGTCCCTGATCTCGACAGACAGCGTCGGGACCTTCCGCGCGGTGCGCCAGCGTGTCGCGCTGGACGGCGACGTCGCCACCGTCTCGACTGAAACCGCTGACGCCCTGAAGGTCCGGGCCGGCGACACCGTACGTATCAAGGCCTGAGTGAAATCATGACCGTGTTCCAGTCGACCAACCCCGCCACCGGCGAAACCGTCTGGGAGGGCAAGGCCGCCTCCGCCGCTGACGCCGCCGCCGCCGTCGCGGCCGCCCGCGCCGCCTTCCCCGACTGGGCCGACCGTCCGCGTCAGGACCGCATCGACGCCGTCAAACGCTACCAGACCGCGCTCAAGCGTCGCGCGTCGGAGATGGCCGAGGCGATCAGCCGCGAGACCGGAAAGGCCCTTTGGGAGACCCAGACCGAATTGGCGTCGATGGCCGGCAAGGTCGACATCTCGATCCGCGCCTATGACGAGCGCACCGGCGAGCGGACGACCGAGACCGCCTTCGGCCACGCCACCCTGCGCCACCGTCCGCACGGCGTCGCGGCGGTGCTCGGCCCGTTCAACTTCCCCGGCCACCTGCCCAACGGCCATATCGTTCCGGCTCTGCTGGCGGGCGACACCGTCGTGTTCAAGCCGTCGGAGGAGACGCCCCTGACCGGCCAGCTGATGGCCGAATGCCTGGCCGAGGCCGAGCTGCCGACGGGCGTGTTCAACCTGCTGCAAGGCGGACGCGACACGGGCGCAGCCCTGCTGGACCAGACCATCGACGCCCTGATGTTCACCGGCTCGGGCGCGGCCGGGGCGTATTTCCGCAAGAAGTTCGCCGACGATCCGCATGTGATCCTGGCGCTGGAGCTGGGCGGCAACAATCCGCTGGTGGTCTGGGACGCGGCGGACGCCGAAGCCGTCGCCGGGATCGTGGTCCAGTCGGCCTTCGTCACCACCGGCCAGCGCTGCTCCTGCGCGCGGCGTCTGGTGGTCCCCGAGGGACCGCAGGGTGATGCGATCATCGAGGCCGTGGCGGCGCTGTCGGACCGTCTGGTCTTTGCGCCGTGGGATTCCTCGCCCGAACCCTATGCCGGACCGCTGATCTCGGAGAAGGCCGCCAACGCCGCGCTTCAGGCCCTGCAGCAGCGAATCGATCTGGGCGCGAAGGTGATCCGCGCGAGCGGTCCGGTCGACAATCTGCCGGGTGCCTTCGTCAAGCCGGCCATCATCGACGTCACCGGGCTGAAGGTCCTCGACGAGGAGATGTTCGCGCCCTTCCTGCAGGTCATCCGCGTGCCGAGCTTCGAGGCCGCCGTCGCCGCCGCCAACGACACCCGTTACGGCCTGTCCGCCGGTCTGGTGTCCGACGATCCGAAGACCTGGGACCAGTTTATCCGCCGCATCCGCGCGGGCGTGGTCAACTTCAACCGCCCGACCACCGGCGCCGCCGGCGACATGCCCTTCGGCGGCCTCGGCGACAGCGGCAACCACCGCCCCTCCGCCTGGTACGCCGCTGACTACTGCGCCTATCCGGTCGCCAGCTTCGAGGCCGGGGCGGTGAAGAATATCGAAGGCGAGATCAAGGGATTGCGGGCGTGATCTCCGACTGGCGCGGCGAAAGGCGGATCGGTTCGCCGGGCGCGGGAGAACGAACGGTTCCCTATCTGCGCGCGGCCGTTGTTTCCATGGTCATCAGCGCGGTCCTGTCGGCGCTGCTTGTCTTCACACACATG
>Ga0247739_10000401_pt1 | contig 15489 bp, 6 predicted proteins | sample UWRJL058202B2_FD_180943 | JGI IMG/M metagenome (GOLD analysis project Ga0247739, IMG submission 180943) | Plant litter microbial communities from Arlington Agricultural Research Station in Wisconsin, United States - UWRJ-L058-202B-2 | ecosystem: Environmental > Terrestrial > Plant litter >...
CAAGCTCACCCCCGTCGTTCCGGTATACATTGCCTATTTCACCGCTTGGGTAGACAATCTGGGGCAGTTGAATTTCAGGAAAGATATATATGGTTTAGATAGTAAACTTTCAAAAGAGATCTTTGAAAACCAATAGCATGAAAATATAGATATTGTCAACAACAAAAGTACAAAAATCATGAACAAGAACATAGCCATATACATGGATCACGCACTTGCACAATTGATGCAGCCAAGCGATGAGGGAATAATAACAACCTATATAGAATCAGAATTTACGCATGCGGAAAAGGAAGAAACTCTATTGAAAGGCGAAAAAACCATGCACAACAAGGAGCAGCACGAACAGGCTTCATACTACCAACAGATTGCCAATGCAATCAAAGGCTGTGATGCGATATTGCTATTTGGGCCAACAGAAGCCAAGACAGAGTTACATAATATATTAGCAAAGATGAAGGATTTTGACAAGGCCAAAATCAAAGTGAAGACATCCGACAAGATGACTGAAAACCAAAAACTTGCATTCGTGAAAAAATATTTGTCTACGCTGGCACGACAAGTAACACACATAAATTGATTTATACTTTACTTATCTATGTAAAAATAAAATTGCCTGCCCAAATAAATGACACTCTTGTGCTCGGTAAAAAAGCAAACAAGCAGTTACTTATCAATTTTGCTTTCCAGCTTAATCCTAGTCTCGTTGCCAAACAATTTCATATATCCTACAGAAAAAATAACGTAATTCTTAAATGTTTATGAATTTTTATGGGTTTGTAATGCTGACCAATGTATCGTTTTTACCAGCTATTTAAGCATAAATAATTAATTGACAATATTTTCGGCAGGCATTTCTTTATCCGAATCTACTTCCGTTTATTTCGCTTGCGTACACCCGATATATTCGAAATGTCTAGTCTTTATTGTTTTTATTACCCATAGGTTGTGTTTATCATTTGAATGGAATATTTCTTGATCTAATAACAGGTTTTGAATTGTCTTTATCGGATTAAATAGTTCCAGGGATTTATGTCCGTTTTTTCCTTTACAAGTTCCATATTTGCATTGGAACCAGAAGCTTTGCCACCTGAATGAATCTGTTGATAAAATTGAAAAATTTATCTCGATTGGTTGAATAATTTCATGGGCACTCCGGGTTTGAAAGACCGCAAAACGATGATACTTAAAAAACGAATTTTCCTTGCCACGCTATTTTATTGGATAGCCAATATTATAAATGCCCAACAAAATATTAATTTCTCCTCTTTGACCACAAGGGATGGACTTTCATCAAATACCATTAATGCCATGCTGAAAGATAGCTATGGATTGATGTGGCTCGCAACCGAAGATGGGCTTGATCGATTTGATGGATCTTCATTCAAAATCTACCGGCATAAAGCTAACGACACTTCGAGCCTACCGGCGAACGAAACGCTTGCATTGCACGAAGACAAATCTGGGAACTTGTGGATTGGCACGAGTGGGGGCTCCCTTTGTAGGTATGATCGAAAAAAAGATGTCTTTATACAGTATCCGGCCGGTAAGGGCAAAAATAGTCTGCGAAACAATGTGATACGGAGCGTCTCCAGCGACAGAAGCGGTAAAATATGGATTGCTCATTTTGCGGGGGTGGATGTTTTAGATCCGGCCACTGGATCGCTGACTGCACTGCAATTGGCACCGCATGCTACGTTCGACAAAACTTGCATATCTATTGCCGTAGATCATCATAACAACATCTGGATCGGCACGGGCGAGGGGGCATTCTGTTATTCACAAGACACTAAATCCCTTCAAGAATTCTTGCATCGTGAGGTTGACACCACCAGCTTGGCCGGCAATGTAGTTTCTTCAATAAAAGAGGACAATGACGGTAATATATGGATCGGTACGAACCTTGGGTTAAGCATGCTGCCTGCAGGTAAAAAGTCATTTGTCAACTACAGACATAAAGAAGGTATAGAATCCACCATCATCTACGACCAAGTAACGTCGTTGGCCATTGACGACGACGAAAAATTATGCATTGGCACTTGGAAAGGATTGGATATCATGGATCGGAAGACCAACCATATCACCCATTTGAACAACGACCCGCGGGATGTGCACAGCCTCAACACCAATGGTGTCTTTTCCTTATATATCGATAACCAAGGCATCTATTGGATCGGGACCTTTCGGGGTGGGGTCAATAAATATGACAAGCACTTAAACTTGTTCAATCTAATCACCAGTAACCCCTTCGATGCAAAAGCCCTTAACGCTCCAATAGTTACGTCGTTTGCCGAGGATAGGAGCGGTAATATTTTTGTTGCTACTGAGGGCGGGGGTGTCAGCTTGTTCTATCCTAATCAAAAGACGTTCAAACATTACGACATCCATAGCAAGCAACCTGGTATCGACAACAAGCTTTTGATCTTGGCGATGAAAATGACAAAACAGCAACAACTGTTGGTAGGTACCTATTCTAATGGACTCTTCGTATTGGATCCTGTTACGGGCAGGTATACGCAATTTATGCAAGCGGCAAGCAATGCCAATGACATTTTTTGCATTACTGAAGACCGAAAAGGCAACTGGTGGGTAGGCACCAATGGAGACGGGGTACAAATTTTTGATGTAAGCGGCAAAATTATTTCCCGCCTCACACCTACACCTCACCAAACAGGCGATATCACCTTACCAATCAATGCGTTTATAAGAGATGTTGTAGAAGACAGTGATGGAAATATGTGGATCGCTACGCATGGGGGCGGCATTGCGATGTTCGAGCCTACCTCAAAACATTTTACGATTTATAATACTAATAACAGCAATTTACCGAACGATAAAGCACAATCGATATTGGAAGACAGCCGAAAGAATATTTGGATTGCCACTTTCGGCGGTGGGATTTGTATGATAGACAAGCAAACAAAAAAAATAACTACTTTTTCAGAAGTCGATGGATTACCCAACAACACGATTTACAAAATCTTAGAAGACAAGACGGGTCATATTTGGATCAGTTCCAACAAAGGTTTGAGCCGGTTGGATATTTCTACAAAAAAAATTAATAATTATAATCATAACAATGGTGTACAGAACAACAATTTTGTGCATGGATCCGGATTATGCCTTTCGAACGGCGATCTATATTTCGGTGGCCTAGAAGGTTTCAACTATTTCAATCCGAAGGATTTGAAGCAGAACAAAACAATTCCCCCGGTTATCTTTACCGAGCTTAAAATCGACAATCAAATAATAGGTGCGTCCGAAGATGGTGCCATACGTGAAAACATAACGATGGCAAAAGAGATAAACCTAGATTTTAAACAAAACTTCATGCTTGGTTTTGTAGGCCTCAATTACACAGCGCCTGAGCAAAACCAATATTCCTACCAATTGGAAGGGTTCGATAAGGCTTGGAACAATGTTGGGAATGCTACCTCCGCATCTTATACCAATCTGGATCCTGGCACCTACACTTTCCATGTGCGGGCCTGCAATAATGATGGCGTATGGAACATGACGGGCGCTTCCATTATCATAAACGTACATCCTCCCTTTTGGCGCACAACGGTTGCATACGTCCTTTATTTTTTAGCAATCGCTTTTACCCTTTTTATGATGCGCCGAAAGGGCATTCAAAAAATAAATAAAAAATACATCGCGGAACAGCAACGAACACAGGCAGAGCAAGAACGCAAAGAAGCTGATCGCATCCATGAATTAGATCAGCTGAAACTTAAATTCCTCACCAACTTGAGCCATGAGTTCAGGACGCCTATCTCCTTGATCCTTGGGCCTACCGATACCTTGTTGAAGAAGGAAAAAGATGAGAGCAGCACCGGACAGTTATCCATGATCAAACGCAATGCAAAAAGGTTGCTCAACCTAGTGAACCAGTTGCTGGACTTTCGAAAAATGGAAGAGAACGAATTGCACGTGCAACCATCAAAAGGAGAACTGGTATCTTTTGTGCGGGAGGTTGCCGAATCTTTTAAAGATATGGCAGAGCGAAAAGATATAGATTTTGTTATTACATTGGATGCCCCGGCATTACCAACCTCTTTTGACCACGATAAGCTTGAGCGGATACTGTTCAACCTATTATCCAATGCCTTTAAGTTTACCTTGGAAAAGGGAAAAATCAACCTTGTCTTACGGAAAATAGAAAGTAGATCGGATGCGGAAACTGCTTGGATATCGATCTCGATTTCCGACAACGGAATTGGTATACCTGCTGATAAAAAAGATTTGATATTCGATCGTTTTTTCCAACAACCGACCGCTGCTTCGGTGCTCAACCAAGGCTCTGGTATCGGGCTTTCCATCACCAAGGAATTCGTGAAAATGCTAGGGGGCAATATTGTTGTAGAAAGTGAAGTTGGCAAAGGAACAACCTTTACGATCGAGCTACCCGTGAGGGTTATAAGTGACGAGACAATTGCTGCAGCGGATATATCCGTTTCAACATCTGCAGCAACTGAAGAGCCGGAACTTGAAGTAGTTGCGCAAGCAAACGAAGAAGATTTAGGCGCTGAAATGCCCTTGATATTACTGGTGGAAGACAATGATGACTTCAGGTTTTATCTGAAGGACAACCTACGCATGCGCTATAAAGTGCTGGATGCCGCCAATGGCAAAGAAGGCTGGCAAAAGGCGCTGGCCCAGCATCCGCAACTGATTGTTAGTGACGTGAATATGCCCATCATGGATGGCATCGATCTTTGTAAAAAGATAAAATCCGACCCACGTACGATGCATATACCAGTGATTCTTTTGACAGCGCTTACCGGCGAAGAAGATCAACTCAAAGGATTGGAAACCGGTGCGAACGACTACATCAGCAAGCCTTTCAATTTTGAGGTTTTAGGAGCTAAGATCAAGAACCTGCTTACATTGAACAATACATTTAAAAAAACATATACAAAACAACTCAAGGTCATTGGGCCCGAAGTGGTGGCGGAATCAAAGGATGAAAAACTGCTCGATAACATCATGCGCTACCTGGATGAAAACTTGACCAATTCGCAATTGTCTGTGGAGGAATTAAGCAGGCACTTGGGGATGGGTCGTGGGTCACTCTACAGCAAATTGCTTGAACTTACCGGCCAATCCCCGGTCGATTTTATCCGCTCGGTGAAGTTGAACAAAGGTGCCGCTCTCTTGGAAAAAAGCGATTTACCGATTTCGCAGATTGCTTCGTCCGTAGGATTTGCGAACCCCAATTATTTTACCAAGGCGTTCAAGAAGAAATTCGACATGTTACCCTCCGAATATATTCAAAAAAAGAGAGCTGAAAATAAGGAAAAGGATGCCGAGGCGAGCAACAATACCGTTTAATGTAGTGAGTATATTATTTATCAACATTTAGTGATATCATTATTTTCATGTTGCGGCCACAAAACTTTAAGCGAGAAAAGTCGTAGGAGAGATTTGAAGATTTGTTTTATCAAACCGAGTTACAATGATAACTCAGATCCACTGTAGAAAAGAGGTTGCATCCGCCAATGAGCGTTTTCTCTTATCAAACCATAAAATTGGTAGCTAAAGTAAAGGAAGAGTGCAAGTTATGAAGTATAGTTTTTAATCCTTGTTTGACGATTCACGACGAAAGGATATTAAATCTTAAATATGTTTCAAAATTTCCATACAATGAGCATATAAAAACTGACGGCCAAAAAAAAAGGAAGGGTCATGATTTTTGTTTGTAACCAAAAATCATGACCCTTCCTTTAAAACTGCAGAACTTTATGAAAATGCTATAGCCGGATTATTGCTCGATTCTATCTATTGGCCCATGCTCTCACATTTTTTTTTGCTGTTTGGATGCCTATCGATAAAGCTTCAATTAATTAACAAAAGGCGTAAATGTTTCGAAAGCCACTCCCCTATCCCTGATCACCAAGGTATCGGTAAAGTTGTGTGTGGTGGCACCGAAATTGACCTGGTATTTCAGATACATGACATCCCTTTTTTGTTCGCCCCACATATCTCCTTTTTTCACGAATTTTCCGGTTCCCGTTACGGTATATGTGGCAGATGCAGGTGCTGCAACTGTTATATCGCCACTCGTAGCAAAGCTCAATGCCAATTGAAAGGGTACATCGGTGTTGCTGCCCTTGTTTCGGGTAGTGATGGCCACGGTATCCAACGTCATGGATTTGGTGTAAAGCGTACGCAATTCGTCTTGTTCCACAAAAGGTTTGTGGTATACAAACACTGTATCCAATGCCGTATTGCCGGCGTTTCCTTTCACATTATCTACGCCTCGCCTCAGGTAAGTTCCATGATAAGGATTTATATACTTTACAGCATATAATACATAATCCTTAGGCACCGTGGCCCAGTCGGTGGCTTTACGCCTGTCGGGTGATGTTTTGGTACTGAAACCTTTTAGGACCGAGTCTGCGCCCGAAACCGAATTGATTTTCATCGGTAACACAAACGTGTTTTTGACAGCACGCGGATCGGCAAAAAACGCATCTGTCAATTGGATTTCTACCCCGCCAGTCAGGCTGCCAGATGGTATCACGATTTTCATATTTTTGGAAGATGAAGTGTAGTAATTGTCTGGTAAGGCAATGACATCGGCACCGGTGGCGGAGTTGAATTTAGCGCCTTGGGCCAAGGTATTATCAATCGAAACATCAAGTGTTATATCCTTTTTATTTTCATATACGCCGCCCATGGAAGCGATGATCTTGAACTTATGCGCATTGTCCAAGGTATTATCGTATATATCTTCTCCCAATACCAACGTACGCACCGGCCCTTGGTAGGCAAAATAAACGGTGGAATATTTGTAGTCTGAAAACTCTCGCTTTTTGTTACATGCGCCAAGCAGTACCGGCAAGGACAACAATATGGAATAGAATCTTTTTTTCATGAAATTTACATTATAGTTTAAGCTAATCACCACCCTTTATTTTGTTTCAAATTGGCCTTTAGTGCTTCAGTAAATGGTATGGGGCCATAATACATATAATCTACATATTGCCTGTTTTCCACGGGTTGTATGGTATACACATTGTTATTGATCAATACCCCCTTTGCTGCCTCGGTCAGGCTTTCTTTCCAGCGGCGAATATCCCAAAAGCGGAAACCTTCAAAGCTCAGTTCCAAACGCCTTTCGTTGTGGATCAGCTTGCGCATATCATCTTTATTGGTGATGGAAGCTAGATAATTATCGGGCTGGGTGATGCCGGCCCTTTTACGGATAGCGGATATCACATCCCTGGCAGAAAAGGCAAACGTTCCTTTGCCATCAGGTCCCCAAGCTTCGTTGGCTGCCTCCGCATATATCAAGAAAATCTCGGTATAACGGATATGCACTGGGTAATGCTTTTGGGTAGAAGTGGATGAAGGATTGAGGTTCACATCTTCCCGAAGCAGTTTTCTCAAATAGTAACCGGTACGGGTAGATGTTGGAAGAATGTTGACCGCATCGTTCGTAGGGTTATCGGATTTTGTATAAACAAACGTGGTCGTGTTCCTAAAGGTGCTGCCGTTGGTAACGATGTAATTCCTGAGCCGTGGGTCGCGGTTGGTATAGGGTGCGGTTGCCACATATCCGCTTGCCGGGTTATCGATCGGGTAGCCGTTTGCCATTGGGAATGCGTCCACTAGATTTTGGGTGGGGTTTACCCTTCCATTACCAAAAAGCGTGGGCGGGAAATTGGTTTGTTCGATGGCGTTGTTGGTAACGATATTGCCACGCCATAACATTTCTTTTTGATCGATATTGCTTGCGAGGTTCACAGCATTTACATTGCCAGCTGTGTAAAACAAACCACCCTGAGGATCGAGCCCTGCAATGCCCCCGTTGAGGGTAAGTACATCTCCTGCATAATTTGCTGCTTGCTCCCACTTTGTAGCCGTGGATTGGGGATTGTATGCGGGGCTTGCTGCCAACAGTGCCGTTTTGGTCCTTATCGCTTTTAGGATACGCCCCACCATTCTTTGCCTATTGGCATAGCCAAAAACACGGTTGTAATCTGCAATGGCCATGCTACTGTATTTGGCCGGGAGCTGGCTGGTAGCGGTGATATCCTTGTAATCCAACGGCAGGTATTTCTCAGATTCCGTAAGGTCTGTGTAAATCTGTTGCACACACTCGTCAAAGGTATTTCTTGGCTTTTTGAAGTCCGAGTTAGGCTCCAGCGGTTGGGTGATGATAGGCACGCCCAACAGTTCGCCAGAGGTGGCATAACCAGCATGTGCTTGCAACAAATTCATCATGAAATACCCTCTCAAACCATAGCATTCACCTTTTAAACGGTCTTTGAAAAGTGTCCGCACGTTCGGGTTCAGGTACGACCAATTGACGCTATCCACCTCCCTTAAAAATAGATTGATGTAAAGGATCGCAGTATAAGAATTGTTCCATTGATCCATGGGATTATTTACTGCCGACCACGAACCGGTGGCCATATTCAAAAGGGGATTGAATTTATCGTTCGTCACCGCATCATCGGTGGCCACCTCGCTGAACGTATAGCCATTGTTGGCGGCATTGTTGGTGGGTATCCTTGTGTAGGCGTTCATCAGCAAGCCTTCGGCAAAATACGGATCGCCGTAAATTTCTTCCAAGGTGCGATGGTTATCGTCCAGCGGTTCCAAGTTTTTTTTGCAGCTGCTGAAAACAACCCCAATTGCCAAAGTGATCAATATCTTTTTATATATGGTCATCATCATCGTTTTTTTGTAAACTAAATTTTGTTAGAACCTGGCCCTGATGCCAGCAGTATAGTTTCTCAATTGTGGTGCGCTGGCAATATTCAAGTCCAAGATTTTCCTGTTTTTAGAAAAGGTGTAGAGGTTGGAACCTGCGATATACACGCCAACATCTTTGAAGATGCCTTTGCCCAAAACGGTTGCCGGCAAAGTGTAAGTAAGCTGCACTTTGTTCAAGTTGAACCGATCGGTTTTATACAGCCAAAGACTGGAACTACGGAAGTTGTTGGCACTTTGTTGCGAGCTCAATCGTGGGTAGGTAGCGGTAGTTTTTGTGTTTTCAGTCCAGCGGTTAAGCACCACGTCGGTATATTTAAGATCGCCGCTCACCCAGTAATAGTTGTTGTTGGTGAGGCCGTACCCACCTTGTGAGCCGGTACCCAACACAAACAAATCAATATTTTTGTAAGCAAGGTGAAGGTTGACGCCGTAGGTAAATGGCGCATTGAAACGACCAATCATTACTTCGTCCCGGCTATCGATTACCTTATCATTGTTCTGATCCATATACTTTACATCGCCTGGACGAACCTCACTAAACAATTGTTTTGAGCTATTGGCGATATCACTGGCACTTTGAAAGAAACCGTTGCTTACCAGTCCAAATATTGCATCCACCGGTTTGCCTGCCCTGTTCTGGTAGCCATCCACATACAATTCATCCCTTTTGGTTACTTTGGATGTGGCGTAGGTAGCGGTTGCGCCGAAGCCTATTTGAAGATCGCCTAGCTGTTTGTTTACATTCAGCATCACATCAAACCCGGTACGCTGTTGGGCATTGTAATTTGTGTACGGTATGAAAGTGCTGAAGTAGTTAGGGTATTGTGAGAATCTTTGCGTGGCCAAACCTTCCATGCTCTGCTTGAAAAAGGTAGTTTGAACCGTAAGAAGGTTGTTAAAAAATGAACCTTCCACGCCAAAGTTCACTTCTTTCCTTTTGGGAAAGGTTAGGTCGGGGCTAGCGCCGAAAGAAGATGTAGTAGCTTGGTTCTGTCCTTGCACGCCATCATTCCAAGTAAACGAACCCTGCCTAGTATAAATGTTATCATATAAATAATAACCCGATATATCAAGATCTGTATTGATGATCCCTGCCGAAGCGGTCAATTTCAGATAGTTGATGGCTTTATTACCGGCCATAAAACTTTCGTTGCTAATAAGCCAACCCAAGCTTACCGTAGGTGAAAAAGCTGCCCGGTTACCGGCAGGCAATTTGGTGGAATTGACATAGGCGCTGCTAAAATCGGCACTATACTTTTGTTTGTAGTTGTAACCCAACTGTAGGCCTAAATGAGAGTTCGTGATGCGTTGGTACACATCGTTCACCGCAACGCCAGTGGTATAACCCAGCAGTTTGGCAGAGAGGGTTTGGTCTTTGCCTATCGCCCTGTTATAACCCAACCAAGCTTGGAACCCGAGATTTTGCCTTTGGGTAGTATTGTTGATGTTCTGCGTGCCGGGGCGGTTATCATCGCCAAATTTTGTCAAGCCTGTAAGTGTATCGCCAGTAGCGCTCCAAGTGGGTGCGTATACTGCGTAGGTATTGCCTATAGATTGTAAGTAAGAGTTGGAATAATCGAGGTTGAAAAGTGTATGGAAAGAGAGCCCTTTTACCGCCGAACCAAGGTCTGCATTTATCTGGTTGGTAACCTGGAATACACGCCTGATATTGATATCGTAACCGGCAGAATACAGGTCGGCAATCGGGTTGCTCAAGAACTGTTGCGCCCCACCTAAAAGGTATTTGCCGTCAATAATATTGCGACTAGCATCCACTATCCCCAAGAGGGACTTGTTGGTAGGCGAAATCATGCTGATAGGTATCAACGGCGTGACCCTGTTTGGCAATAACGTGGCCGCATTGCTCCAATAACTGGTGTTGGCCGTAGTGGTACGTGCCCTGCGGCTATCACTGAATATGGCCGAAACATAGATGGAACTGGTAATTTTATCATTCAATTTTAAATCGATATTTCCCCTAATGCTAAGGCGGTTATCGCCTTCATTTTTCCCTTCACCCAATTTCAATAACGTGGAAGCGGTGTAATATCCAATATTGGAATAAAACCTTGCATTGCTGTTACCGCCAGAAAATTCGGCATTGGCATCGGTTGTATTTAGGTGTTTTTTAAGGTAATCGGATGAGAAGAAGTCCACACTTGGGTAGCGGTATTTGTTACCGGAACGATAATTTTGGATGGTGGCGGCGGAATACAGATCGGTAAGTCCATCGTTACGGCGTCCTTCATTGTACAGCTCCATAAAATCTGCGGAGTTCAGGTATTTTGGCAATGCCCTCGGGGTGGAAATGCCCGTATTTACGCGTACTCCAATCTTTCTTTTGTTGGCTTCTCCCTTTTTGGTAGTGATCAGTATGGCACCTTTTGCGGCTTGGCTACCGTATAAGGCCACAGCATTTACGCCTTTCAAAACAGTAATTTGCGCCACCTCATTAAGGGTTATGTCGCTGTAGTCACGTGGGATGCCATCTATCAGCACCATGGCGTTTTCCATACCCCAAACATTGGTGCTCCATAGCAGGCCAGCAACCCTGCCGTTCATTCCACCATCTACAGATAAGTTATAATCATAATCAATAAAATTTTCCGGATTGATGACGCTGATGGCTCCTGGCAGATCACGTCTTGAAATCTTATCAAAAGGTACGTAAACCTCTCCACCTGTGCTGTCCATCTCCAGCACAACGGCTGCTCGTATGTCTATTGCCTTAAGTGTTTTTGTTTTATAGCCCTTCGCTTCGATAGTGATTATCGAATTAGCCAATGACGTAATATTGAACTGGCCTTGACTATTGGACACAGTCGTGGTTCTACCTTCATTTGTGGTAACCAAGGCACCACTAACGGGCATTCCCTTTTGATTTTGAATTGTTGATCTAACATTGACCCCGTTACCATTTTGTGCATTCGAATGAAAGCAAAAGCTGGCAACGGCAATGCAGAACATCAACATTTTTTTTACATATTTCATTAATTTCATATTTAGACAAGACGTTTTTGTGGCTTACAGCCCAGTTTATGTTACTGAATCATTTCTACCCCACCCTATTTTACCATCCAGGATTCTGACCAAACGATGGATAAAGATTTACTTGGTTTGTAGGCAATGGCAACCAGTTATGCTTTGCATCAAATACCCTGGTCACAACTACCCTTTCTGTTAGGTTGATAGGTTTGCCATCGGATCCACGACCAAAATCAATCACGGTTTTATTTTTATATTTAGTTTGGCCAGCCACGTTCCATCTACGCAAGTCGTGCCAGCGCAAGCCTTCAAAGGCGAATTCCACGGCCCTTTCCCGCATCAGTTCTTCCATAAACCCGTCTTTGCTAGCACTATAGCGAGCATCCATTGGAGGCACACCAGCCCTTTCCCTTATCTTATTGAACGCATCTAAGGCACTCAGGTATCCTTGATGGCTGCTTTGCGGCGTACCGTAGCCTTGCAGTACCGCTTCTGCGTACATCAGGTATACATCTGCCAAACGCATATAAGGTATTACGATATTGAGATTGTTCCACTCGTTGTCCACACTATTGCACCCATCGGTCACGAATTTGCGAATTAAATATCCACTGCGGCTTGCCGAAGCGTCTATCCGTAAATTGCCTCCGTTGAAAAGCTCTGCAAATTTGTAAGGGATCGTGTTGGCTGCACCTGCACCCCTAAACATCCGCACGCCGTCATAAGTAATGCATTTATAAAACCGAGGGTCACGGTTCGACCATGGGTCGGCCACGTTGTAGCCGGAACCTACGGCATCTATCGGTAAGCCATTGGCCATACCAAAATAATTTACATAATTGGCAGCAGGGGACGAGATACCCGCTTCTCCACCCAATGCAGGCGGGATGAACATGTTTACAAGCGACCATCTTGAGCTACCTGGATCGAAACTGGGTGGGCCAAGCAGCACTTCGGTACGACCACCAACGCTACCTGGGTACTTACCATAAGAAGATATGGTGAACCAGTTATCGCTATAATTGCTCCAAGGCAATAACTTGTAGTTCGATTCGCCATTGTCGGATTGTTTCAACACCCTGGTAAAAGCATCCGCGGCCTGTTTGCATAACTCTGCATCATACACAGCATTGCCTGTAGATTCCTTGTTTTCCATAGGGCTTGCGGCATATAACAAATCTCTTCCCTTCATTGCCAAGGCTGTAGATTTGGTAATCCGCTGCTGATTATTTTTGCTTATTGAGAATGCGCCACCATCAGCAGTTGTATTGTCCCAGTTAGAAGGCAAAAGTGCTGCGGCGGCTTCTAGGTCTTCCGCCGCCCTTAAGGCTGTGTTGCGATAATTGAGCCTTGGCAGTTCAAGCTTTGCAGAGCTTGAAAGCACCGTGTCTATATAAGGTAATCCGCCCCAAAAGCTCATCAGTTGAAAGTGGAAATACCCGCGGAAGAACAACAATTGTCCTTTGATGATGTCCTTTTCTTCTTGCGTGGCATTTACTAGCTTATTTAAGTTTGCCAAGCCCAGGTTGGCTTTGCGGATGCCATACCAACTTAATGGCCAAAGGCCTTTTGTGCGTGGGCTGTTTGCTGTGGTATTCGGGCCGTTGTCATCCAGCCAGCTATTGTCCCATCCGCCGCCGTTCGTTCTCCAGGCCCAATAGTTGCCGTTGTCGAATTCTGCATTGAGCCGGTAGCTAGCATTGGTGGTGGACAATACATCGTCGCCCATGTTCCATTCGGAATTCCAAGTGGATCGGGACATATCCGGCATGCAACAGTATAATTCCTCCGTATAGCCCTGAAAATTGCGGAAGTTCACAAACACATCATTTTCTGTGATGATCGATTCCAATGGCCTGTCAAGATATTTCTTGCAGGATTGTAGGCCCCAAGCGCTTGCGAGAAGACCTAATGTCAGCATTATTTTGACGGATTTTTTCATGGTATTGATTTGAATATTGTAAAGAATTTTTATTTAGAAACTAAGATTGCAACCGAAGTTTACGCGGCGCACCGTGGGATAGGCTCCTTGACCAGAGTAATTGCTCGTGCCGATGTTATCTTCTCGATCGTCGGGCATCTTGCTCCAGATGATCAGGTTGTTTCCATTCGCATACAAGCGCAAGGATTGGATACCAACTTTCTTTAACCCGGCTGGATTGAGCGTATAGGAAATTTCGGCTGTTTTTAAGCGCACATAAGAGCCATCGTACCGATAAAAATCGCCATAGAAATTCCCGTACGACAGTGACTTCCAACGGGGTAGGTACGAAACTGCGTCTGTGTTATCCTTTGTCCAATAATCTCCTTGCTTGAAAACGGCGTTCAGTTTTGCATTGAAATTGGTTTGGGTCAATTCACGTGTTACGTTATTTACCGCATAAAACTGCACCATGAACGAGAAGCGTTTGAAATCGACACCTAACGTGGCATTGTAAGTATTTTGTGGCCTTGATGGATAGCCATAAGGAATTTGATCCGAAACGTTGATGACCCCATCGCCATTATAATCGATTAAGTTGTAAAACCCAGGCATCTTATTGTTATCGTTTTCGTTTACAATCGTGCTGCCATATACTTCGTCCCAAGTGTTATAGTAGCCGCTCCGTACATGGGTCATGGTTTGGTTTATTTGGAAACCTGCTTTTTTCAGGTAAGCGTCCAACAATTGTGGATCATCCGCATCCAGCACATTGTCCACGGCATGGGTCATTGCTACGTTGCCCCACAAACGCAGGTTTTTGGTCAAGTTCTTATTGTATCTCAACTCAATCTCGAACCCTTTTACCTCCGTCTTGCCCAAGTTCGCTGCAGGCGGCACCCCTCCAAAATACACTGGTACCGCACGGTTTGAACCTGAAATCAATATATCTTTCCTGTTATCTTTATACACTTCTATGGTTCCATCCAACATGCCGCGTTTTATGGAGAAGTCCAGACCCAAGTTGATTTTCGTGGCTGTTTCCCAATGTATCTCGGGGTTTCCTATGCTCGTTTCCCTATACCAACTGTACGGGCTATTGGCGTTATTATCGCCAAAACGGGTTTGGCCACCATAGCCCCATTGCGTTACATAGAGGTAATTTCCATTGCTTGCATCATTTCCCACCAAACCGAAGGATCCCCTCAACTTCAAATTGCTAAGCCAAGTAATGTTCTTCATGAACTTTTCGTTGGTAACCGTCCAACCCACAGCTGCAGATGGGAAAAAATCGAACCGATAGTTGGGGCCAAATTTCTGGGACCCGTTATATGCGCCGTTGAATTCAGCAAAATACCTGCTAGCGAAATTGTAAGTGGTCCTGAAAACCCAGTCTTCACGATATTGTGGAAATGCGCTACCAGTGGCATTTTCGTTGCGCATGAACAAACCCATGGCGGTAATGTTGTGCTGTCCAATTTTGGCCGAATGGTTTAATTGCGCCTGATAGACCCTTCTGCGATAAGTAGAGCCCGTCAAGAAAGCATCCGACCTGGTAGACCACTGGGGCACCACATAATCGAACTGGTTGGCTCCGGTCGTGTTTCTAAACTGCACGGTTCCGTTCTGGTAGATATATTTTACGATGGCACTTCCGTCATCATATTGTCCGCCTTGCGACACGAAAGTATTGTCCAACGAATAAGAACCGCGGAAACTTAGGTTTTTCACCAGTTTGCCCAAATCTTGGTTCAATACAAAATCGGTAGTGAACTGGGTAGTTTTGGTATGCCGGATACCGCTATTCGCCAATATTTGGGCCGAATTATTGGTAGAAACAGGGTCAAGTGGATAAT
>Ga0247739_10000402_pt1 | contig 15468 bp, 14 predicted proteins | sample UWRJL058202B2_FD_180943 | JGI IMG/M metagenome (GOLD analysis project Ga0247739, IMG submission 180943) | Plant litter microbial communities from Arlington Agricultural Research Station in Wisconsin, United States - UWRJ-L058-202B-2 | ecosystem: Environmental > Terrestrial > Plant litter >...
CTCTACTTTTGATTCGGATTCTGTAGGTTCAATCATCAAAGTTCCCGCAACCGGGAATGACATTGTGGGTGCGTGGAAACCAAAATCCATTAAACGTTTTGCGATATCTTCTTCGCTAATGCCGCTCGCTTCTTTGAGTGGGCGTAAATCTAACAAGCATTCGTGCGCAACAAAACCGTTAGTACCTTTATATAAAATTGGGTAGGCGCCTTCGAGTTTTTTGGCAACGTAGTTTGCATTTACGATTGCAAATTCTGTTGCTTGACGCATGCCGACAGCACCCATCATTTTGATGTACATCCAACTAATCGGAAGAATACTTGCAGAGCCCCAAGGTGCGGCAGAAATAGTTCCGTTTGCGGGATTTGTGCCTGGAACCGATTGCACATTGTGGCCTGCAAGGAACGGAGCCAAATGTTTTCCTACACCGATTGGGCCCATGCCGGGGCCGCCGCCGCCGTGCGGAATACAAAATGTTTTGTGTAAATTTAAATGCGAAACATCACCACCAAATTTTCCTGGTGCCGCGACGCCGACGAGTGCATTCATGTTGGCGCCGTCGATATAAACCTGTGCACCGACTGCATGGACCATATCGCACAATTGAGTAATACCTTCTTCAAACACGCCGTGCGTGGAAGGGTAAGTCACCATAATGCAGGCGATTTGTTCACCGTGAGTTTTAATTTTTTCAGCAAGATCGTTGAGATCTACGTTGCCGTTGTTATCACAAGCGACTACTACAACTTTGTAACTTACCATTTGTGCGGATGCTGGGTTGGTGCCGTGTGCAGATGACGGAATTAAACAAATATCGCGTTGCTCGCCTTTGCTTTCAAAATATTTTTTAATTGCGACCAAGCCTGCGTATTCGCCTTGCGAACCAGCATTTGGTTGCAAACTAATTGCATCGTAGCCCGTGCACGCTTTTAGCATGTCTTGTAATTCTTCAAATAATTGACTGTAACCTTTTGCTTGCTCGATAGGCGCGAAAGGATGCAATTTTCCAAATTCTGGCCAGGTCACTGGAATCATTTCAGCAGTCGCATTCAATTTCATGGTGCAGGAGCCGAGCGGAATCATGGCATTATTTAATGCGATATCTTTTGATTCCAAACGTTTTAAATAACGCAACATTTCAGTTTCGCTGTGGAAACTGTTGAATACGGGATGCGTTAATACAGCATCGCTGCGCAATAATTCTGCGGGAATTGCTTTATTGGTTACGGAAAGCACATCGTCTATGCTGGCCAAATCCACATCGGCTACGCCAAAAATTTCAAGCAATTTTGCAACATCATTCACGTTTGTAGTTTCGTTAATACTAATACCCAGTGAATCACTTCCTACTAAACGTAAATTGATTTCTGCGTTTAATGCCGCTTGAAAAATGTTTTGTTGTTTATCGCCAACGAGCACACTAATTGTGTCGAAATAATTAGCATTCGCTAATTCAAAACCTTTTTGCTGTAATGCAGTTGCCGTGATTGCGGTTAAACGATGAATACGATTTGCGATACGTTTTAATCCGTCTGGGCCGTGATAAATCGCGTAGAACACACTCATGACTGCGAGTAAAACTTGTGAAGTACAAATGTTGGAATTGGCTTTCTCTCGACGAATATGTTGCTCGCGAGTCTGCATCGCCATACGCAATGCTTGCTTGCCGCGCGAATCAATTGATACACCAATAATGCGGCCAGGCGCAGAGCGTTTGTAAGCATCGCGAAATGCGAAGAAACCAGCGTGCGGTCCACCGAAACCCATAGGCACACCAAAACGTTGGCTGGTGCCTACAACAACATCTGCACCCATTGCTCCGGGCGATTTAATTAATAGTAGCGCCATCAAATCACTTGCAACTGTTACCAATGCGTTTTGGTTGTGAGCAGCTTCGATTAATGAAGTCAAATCACGCACAGCACCGGTTGAACCCGGATATTGCAAGAGCGCGCCAAAATAATCACCGTTTACAAGTTCCTCGGCAGCGGCAACTTCAACTTCAAAACCAAAATGTTCAGCGCGAGTTTTTACCACGGCGATAGTTTGTGGATGGGTATCTGCATCCACAAAGAAAACATCTGATTTACTCTTTTTATTTTGACGTTTGCACATTGCCATAGCCTCAGCTGCAGCCGTGCCTTCATCCAACACCGAGGCATTCGCCATTTCCATGCCGGTGAGGTCAATAATCATTTGTTGGTAGTTGAGTAAAGCCTCCAAACGGCCTTGGGCAATTTCCGGTTGGTAAGGGGTGTAGGCGGTATACCAGCCGGGATTTTCCAATACATTGCGCAACACTACTAATGGAACGTGGGTGTCGTGATAACCCATGCCGATGTAGCTTTTAAAAATTTTATTTTGGCTAGCGATAGCTTTAAGTTGCGCAAGCGCATTAGCTTCACTCACCGCATCGCCAAGATTAAGTTCGCCTTTAAGACGTATATTGTCCGGTACAGTTTTATCAATTAATTCTTTTACAGAGTTCACGCCAAGTGCGGCGAGCATAGCGGCAGTTTGCTGCGTATTCGGGCCAATATGGCGAGCAACAAACTCGTCGTTGTAAGCCAAAAGGTTGAGTGAAGCTGAGCGCAAATCAACTGACATAGATGTTCTCTGATTGTGGAAAATGACAAGGGGGGCGGGACAAGCGGCTGTAATCCAGTGAGAATTCAGCCCGTGTAAAAAGGCTGCTATGGTATCAATTTCGAGGCGGAGTGAGCAATTAAAGACACAGCTATTTAATCATCGACACCGCGGTTGTTAAGTGAGGTATGAAAAATAAACAACAATCGATCAGCTGAATGATTTGATTGAATACTTTTGCAGCAAGCTTTCACTTAACTCATCTTTATTTGGCGTCATAGTCTCAGCCCTGAAGTTGCTATATAGAAAATCAATAGGACATGACGAAATGCGTGTGTATGATAGCTCCGCACTATCGATAAATCCCGGACAATCAAATTTCATATCGCACTAGCGATTGCATAGGTTCGGGTTGTAATCGTCACCTTAACTCAATTGTTGAATTAATAGGAGAAACGAAATGGGCGTATTAGTTGGTAAACAAGCACCGGATTTTATTGCATCTGCAGTATTGGCAAATGGTGAAATCGTAGATGGTTATTCATTCTCATCTGCTACCAAAGGTAAAAAGGCCGTTGTGTTTTTCTACCCATTGGACTTCACCTTTGTGTGTCCATCTGAGTTGCTTGCATTTGATCACCGTGTTGAAGAATTTAAAAAACGTAATGTAGAAGTAATCGGTGTTTCTATCGATTCACAATTTACTCACAATGCATGGCGTAACACTGCCGTTAATGCTGGCGGTATTGGTCCAGTCCGTTACACATTGGTTGCAGATATCACTCACTCAATTGCAAAAGCATATGACGTTGAGTCGCCAGATGGTGTTGCATTCCGTGGTACTTTCGTGATCGATGAAGCGGGCGTTGTACGCTCACAAATCGTTAACGATTTACCGATTGGTCGTAACATTGACGATACTTTGCGTACTGTTGATGCATTGATTTTCCACGAGCAACACGGCGAAGTTTGCCCAGCTGGTTGGAAAGAAGGCGACGCCGGTATGGACGCTTCACCAGCAGGTGTTGCTAAATACCTGGCTGAGCACGGCGATAAACTTTAATTCACGCTTTTAATTTAACACTTGAATTAAAGTTGAATTAAGATTTGAAAAAACCCGGTAGCGATACCGGGTTTTTTTATGCTCAGGAGATATTCTTTCATCACAGTTAAATCCAATTATGTATTGAGCGTTATCACCTTTTACTTTTCATCCGTGTAAAATCGCCAAAAATTTATGGGATAAACGCTATGACTGCTACCAAAAAACCGATTGATCTACCCCCAAGCTGGCTCGCGCATTTGGCACCGGAATTTGAGTTGCCTTATATGAAGCACCTCAAGCAATTTTTATTGGAGCAGAAGCAAGCAGGTAAAATTATTTATCCGGAATCCAAAAATATTTTTAATGCATTTAACAGCACGCCACTTGATCAAGTAAAAGTGGTGATCCTCGGACAAGATCCTTATCACGGCCCAAACCAAGCGCATGGTTTATGTTTTTCAGTGCAGCCGGGAGTTCCAACGCCGCCTTCGTTGCAAAATATTTATAAAGAAATTCACCGCGATTTGCAGTTTCCTATTCCATCACATGGCTTTTTGCAAAGCTGGGCAAATCAGGGTGTATTTCTGCTGAATGCAACTTTAACGGTTGAACAGTCACGTGCTGGTGCACATCAGGGGCAGGGTTGGGAACAATTTACAGATCGTGCGATTCAAATCGTCAACCAAGAATGTGAACACGTTGTGTTTTTATTGTGGGGAAGTTACGCGCAGAAAAAAGGGCAATTTATTGATGGTCGTAAACATTTAATTTTGCGAGCTCCGCATCCCTCGCCATTGTCAGCGCACCGTGGTTTTATAGGTTGCGGACACTTCTCGCAAACAAACCATTATTTGGAGCAGAACGGTCAAACGCCGATTGATTGGCGCTTGCCACAAAATGTTTAATTTCGTTCGATCTGTATTACAACTCCTGTTTATCCTGAACGCGCAGGATGAACTGTGAAAATTATTTTTGGATACTTAAAGCAACAAAGACATTGCAGCTTCCATATCGGCTGACAAATCTTCGGACTCAGAAACCTGAATATCAGGATCAAGGCCGAGGCGTTCAAAAGCAGTTACCGTTGAACAATCTATTTGCGCAAGCGGTGAATTTGAACCAGCATAACTTTGCAACATGGCGATGGTAACCACGTCCGCATAATCCGCTTTGGGAACTTTGCGTTGGAAATCTATGTGCTGCGAGGGAATATGCGCAAGTTCTTCAGGAAAACCCCATGCGCGCAAAATCATATCGCCTAGCGGCGCGTTTAATTCTTCGATCACCTTGTCCAGCGTTAAGCTGTCATTGAGCAAAAACGGGTGATCTTCCGCATAAGTAAGCACTGGCAAGACACCAATTTTATGAACAAGCCCTGCGAGAGTAGCTTGGTCTGGTCGTAACTTTTTAGTGTAGTGCCTGCACAATACATGGCTGATACCTGCAACTTCACTTGAACGGCTCCAAACTTCGCGCATGCGCATGTCCACCAAATCAGATGTGGCCTGAAACATTTGTTCCATCGCCAAACCTGTCGCTATATTGCAGGTGTAAGAAATCCCGAGCCGCATAAGGGCGGTTTTTAAATCTTCAATGGCGCGTGATGCACGCAACAACGGGCTATTGGCAACCCGAATAATACGTGCACTCAGAGCGGCATCGCCCCCAATCACGCCTACTAACTTTTCAATATCAGCATTAGGGTCATCAGCAACTTCACGTACTTTTATCGCAACTTCGGGCAGGGTTGGCAGAACTAACTGGTCAGTTTTGATGGCGTTAATAATATCGCTGCGAACACGCTCGGCAATTTGACTCATAAGCAACCTGCTTTTTTAGGATTATGATTTGATCAGAACGCCGTCAGCCCGTTTCAGGCCTAAGCGCGATGGGCGGATTAATCCGCCTCATTTGGAGTAGGTATAGCATAGGGTAGCGATAGGAGACTGAGTTTTTGCGGGTTATTTTCGAGATAAATTGCGACGCGTTCATCATCTACCACACTCGCTAACAATTCACCTGATACGGAATTTTTACGCGCAGCCAAAATAACTTCACCCACAGTTTTACCATTCGCATTCAGAAGTGCAGAGCCAGATAATGGAATAGCGGCGTTATTCAGTGCAAATTCGAAACGATACATATGGCGCTTTAAAATGCCACGATAATGTAAGCGCGCAACAATTTCCTGACCGGTGTAACAACCTTTGCGAAAATTGATGCCATTAACGAGTTGAAAGTTTATGGCTTGCGGTGTGAAAGCTTCGTAGGTTTCGGGCGTTATATCGCCAATACCTGCTTGAATATTCAGCAGAGCCCAAAGATTGTGACTGGTAGAAATTGTTCGTTCGTTGAGCGCGCACCAAACTTTTTCTGCTTCATCCGCAGCAACCCAACATTCAAAGCGCTGTTCATCAATGCGAATAATTTTGTGATTAGCAGACGCCTGCCAATTGTCATTTGCGGTTATATCTACCGCAAAAGCATCACTAATAATTTGCGCGGCGTTTGGGCCTGCTATGCCCAGGCAGTAATAATCAGGTGTGGCATCTGCTAATTTCGCTTTTGAGAAAACAATATATTTTCCTAAGTTCGCAAGTCCATTTGGTATTAAACCTTTATGTATGCGCAGCAGAATTTGTTCGGGATCAGATTGTAAGGCGCGAAAACACAGCAGCATACGCCCTTTGATATTGCATTGCGCACCCAACAACGTTTTATTATTCGCAAGCTCGCGCACGTCGCAAGTTACTTGGCCTTGTAAAAACTTCGCGGCATCTGGCCCGGTAATACTTAAAATGCCGTGCTGCAAAAGCATCACGTAATTTTTCTTCAGTGCCAATCCGGCATCCTCAAATTCTACGGCGTCACCAGCTGCCGCATTATTTTCACCGGTTGTAGCTCGCACAAGAAAATCATTCCAATCAGACATAACAAAAAACTCTGTGATATTAGTAAAGGTCACGCGGCGGATGGTTGCACTTTAATTTTTCATGAGGGTCTAGTCTAGCCCATTCTTGCGCCTACAAATAAACCCTCATTTATTTATGTTTGGCGACTCTACTCAACCGGCTGAACTAGCTGCTGAAGCAACCTGCATATTCAGGTACAATCGCGCCTATCTTGAAGTTTGTGGCAGGTATTGAGTGTGGAAAGAAATCGTTTGTTTTGGGGTAGCCGACGCGGCATGCTTGAATTAGATTTGGTGTTGCTGCCGTTTTTGGAAAATGTTTATCCCGGTTTGGAACAGGCGGATAAAGAGCGTTATTGGAAATTGCTGGAATGCGAAGATCAGGATATGTTTTCCTGGTTTTTGCGCCGTGAAGATCCAGAAGATAATGAATTGAAAAGGATTGTCGAGATTGTTAGAAAAAATACCGGATTACAGTCAGAATCCTAATTCCGCACAGACAACTGGCGTTGACTTGGCGCCAGTGATGATTAAGCCATCGGTGCTTTTACATCGCCTGGAAGTTTCTGTTTACCTTATTATGTCGCTCGCTGCGAGCATCGCTATTTTCCCATTTTTATTAACGGCTTTTTACTGGCCGTTGTTATGGTTCGTTTTTTTATTGATGGTTGCGGTTGCAATTAAAGTAAGCCTGCGAGCGAAAAAATCTCAAGCTGTTTCATTCAGTGTCGTGAGAAAAATTTGGCATTTGCACACATCAGAAGGCGATCTTATTGTTAAGCCTTGCAGCGAAGTGGTGATGTGGAGCCATCTGATTGTTTTATTTGTTCAAGAGACCACAAGCGGGCGCAAGCACCGGCTAGTTGCTTTACCTGACTCGATAGCATCAGAGGATTGGCGGCGCTTGCGTGTATGGTTACGAATAGAACTGCGCAAAAATAGTTAACTGATATTCGCTAAAAATCTTCAGTTAATTCATTCAGCATTTTCACTTGATTCAATGCTGACGACTACATTTTGTGCGGCAAAATTTGTAGGAACTAAAATTGTGTCGCGAGCAACGTTGGATTTATTGGGGAAGTCGAGTGAGTAATGCAGACCGCGGCTTTCTTTTCTCTCCAGCGCTGAGTCAATAATCAACTCCGCCACTGTGGCGAGATTGCGCAGTTCAATCAAATCACTACTGACTTTATAGTTGCTGTAATAGTCCGCAATTTCTGCTTTCAATAATTCAATGCGATGCGATGCGCGCTCCAAACGCTTGTGCGTGCGCACTATGCCCACGTAGTCCCACATAAAGCGGCGCAATTCGTCCCAGTTATGCGAGATGATAACGTCTTCGTCAGAATTTGTTACTCGCGTTGAGTCCCACTGCTTTGAGTTTTCCGGCGCATTTATAGTAGCTAATGAATTAATAATTTGTTGACCAGCCGATTGCGCATAGACCACGCATTCCAGCAGCGAATTACTAGCCAAACGATTCGCACCGTGTAAACCGGTAAAAGAAGTTTCACCAATCGCGTACAAGTTTTGTAAATCCGTTTGGCCATTTTTATCGACCACTACACCACCACAAGTAAAGTGTGCGGCGGGTACAACCGGAATAGGTTCTTTCGTAATATCAATACCTAATTCGAGGCAGCGGGCGTAGATGGTAGGAAAATGTTCCTTAATGAATTCTGGTGTTTTGTGGCTGATATCCAAATACAAGCAATCGCAACCCAAACGTTTCATTTCATGGTCGATAGCGCGTGCAACAATATCTCGCGGTGCTAATTCAAGTCGTTCATCAAAGCGCTGCATAAACCGCTCGCCGTTAGGCAACTTCAAATAGGCACCTTCACCACGCAAAGCTTCGCTAATTAAAAAATTCTTGGTGGACGCATGATACAAACACGTTGGGTGAAATTGATTGAATTCCATGTTGGCGATTCGACAGCCAGCACGCCACGCCATTGCTATTCCGTCGCCGCTAGCACCATCTAAATTGGTCGTGTAGAGATAAACCTTGCTCGCACCGCCCGTTGCTAGCACAACCACTTTGGCTTGGAATACGTGGACTTGATCAGTGTTGCTGTCTAATACGTAGGCGCCGGTACAGCGAAGTTTGCGCGAGTCTGTATCCGCTTGAGTGATAAGGTTGACGGCAATATGGTCTTCGTAGAGGTCGATATTTGGTTGTTGCCTGACCTGATCAATTAAGGTGCTATGCACGGCGCGGCCGGTAGCATCTGCACTGTGGATTATGCGTCTATGACTATGACCACCTTCTTTTGTGAGGTGATAATCCTCAGTTCCGTTTTCCTTGGTAAAACTAACACCTTGTTCGATTAACCATTCAATCGCTGCTTTGCTATTTTCCACGGTGAAGCGCACAGAATCCTCGTGACATAAGCCTGCGCCTGCGATCAACGTATCTTTAACGTGGGCTTCAATGGAGTCTTGATCATCCAGTACGGCAGCAATGCCGCCCTGTGCAAACCAGGTTGATCCCTGATTCAACGCATTCTTGCTCAAAACGGCAACTTTGGCGTGTTTTGACAAGCTCAAGGCTACGGTTAAACCTGCGGCGCCAGATCCAATAACAAGAACATCATGTGAGTAAGCTTGGGTCATGAGTATTTTCTACGGCAATTAGAAGAGCATTAAGAAGAACAAAGTCGTAAACTGGCATCAGTATATACAAGCCAAACGCGATTAGTGAGCTAAACTCCTTTGGTAATAAGGTATTAGACCTAAACGTGAGCTTGCGAACAAACTGTAACGTTGAACTTTTGCTATAAGTAACGATCTACGTCACACAGAGCAGTAATAACAAACTAGCGATTGCTCGCAGCTAAATAGCATCAGCATGCATGCAAAATCAACGCTGAATTTTAATAATCCTGGCCAATAGAGCTCAGGATGCTTGGGGGTTTTAGAATGACAGCGCAAGTAGCGCCCGAAGTCGATGTTGATCAACAGCTCGTAGAGCGTGTGCAAAAAGGAGATAAGCGAGCTTTTGATTTATTGGTGTTGAAGTATCAGCACAAAATATTTGCCGTAATCAGCCGTTTTATCCGCGATCATGCCGAAGTACAAGATGTTGCGCAGGATGCTTTTATTAAAGCTTACCGCGCGCTGCCTAATTTCCGTGGGGAGAGTGCTTTTTATACCTGGATGTATCGCATCGCCATAAACACCGCGAAAAACTATTTGGTTGCCCGCAATCGCCGTCCACCTGCAAGCGATGTCGATATGGATGATGCCGAATTTTTTGCAGGCAACGACGCCATGCATGAAATGAACACACCTGAGCGAAATCTATTAAGAGATGAGCTGCAAGTTGTTATTGATCAAGCGTTTCGCGATCTACCGGATGATTTACGTATGGCGGTAACTTTACGTGAGATTGACGGACTAAGTTACGAAGAGATCGCTGAAGCTATGGAATGTCCAATCGGTACAGTGCGTTCCCGTATTTTCCGTGCACGCGAAGCCATTGATAAAAAAATCCAGCCACTTATTGAGTAATGCTGTCGTGACGTTTCTAGGATTGAGTTCTTTTTATAAAAGTTGTGTGTTTGTGTAGATGTAGTTTGAATTCGCCAAAAATGAGTTTTCGTGCAAATATGCAAAAATTGTGAATCTTAGCTGAACCTTTTTTACCACCTTCGGTCATAAAGGCAACAGTTAAAAACGATTGTTTTTGGTACAGCCTAAAACCTTTTCAGTTAACAGGTAATTCTCAAATGAGTGAGCAAAACCGGCCGCAAACCCTCGCCGAATCAATATCAGCATTGATGGATAATCAAGCGGCTGAACTTGAATTGCAGCGAATATTAAAAGCCACAGAGCAGGATGCTGACGTCAAGGCAATTTGGTCACGTTACCAAATTGCTGGTGCAGTATTACGGGGTGATAAAACTCCGGTTCTCTCACCATCTGTAATGTCAGATTTTTCAGCACGCCTCAGTGCTGCGATAGATGCAGAAGAGACTTTTACCGAACCTACAATTAATGTTGAGAAAAGTAAAACTCAGCAAGGTTGGTTTTATCAATTAGGTCGCGTTGCTTTGGTTGCTTCTGTTGCAGGCGGAATGGTCTTAGGTGTAAACCAGTTTAATAGCACTAGCCCAGATATCAGCCAAATCGCCAGCAATGTTGTCACTGCACCTGCTCCGGTTGAATCGACTGTTTCTCTGCCATCAGGAATTAATAGTCCGCTTATTAATACGCGTAATGTGGCCTTACAAACGGGTTATGAAACACGCCCGCAGGAAAATCGTCGTGTTATGTTTCAACCGCTTCAAGCTACTACTGTCGTTTCTGATGAAGAAGTATCACGCTATGTAAATCAAATGATCAAAGCGCATTCTGATAATGCCGCTATGAACTCTGGTCAAGGTGTATTACCTTATGCGCGTGTAATCATCACCGATGAAGAATAAGCTATGGCAAGAATCTCTTTGTGGTTACCGTCTTTGGTTTTGGCGGTAATTACAGCAACACAAGTTCAAATTTCCTACGCGCAAGAAAATTTATCATCCCCTCCCAAAAGTCTGCCTAGTGTGCAGACTTTATTAAAAAAAATGTCCCAAGATGCAGCCCATATTAATTATCGCGGCTCATTCACTTATCAAAATCAAACCAGCATAGAACTACAAAGCTTTCGTGTTGAACACTGGGTTGAAAACGGTGTTGAGCATGACCGGTTTTTATTTTTGAATGGTCCAGAACGCGTTATTGTTCGCGATGGTCAGCCCGTTGATTGTAAGGCCATGGGTGATGAATTGTTGCAGGGGCGAATTTCCCTGATTGGCAAAGCCCTCGTGGATATGGATGATCTTTATCAATTTGAAATTCGTGGGCAGGAACGTATTGCAGGACGCTTGGCTCGGATGTTACAAGTTATTCCTAAAGACCCCTATCGTTACGGTTATTTTTTAAGTATTGATGAAGATACTGGTTTGGTACTTAAGTCCTGGTTGATTGATGAAAACGCGCACCCACTTGAGCGTTATCAATTTATCTCGCTGGATCTAAACCCCGATATTAATCAGTTAAAAGCGCAGGTATTGTCGCATCAGCATAAAGCTGTTGCTGATGTAACCCCCTGCAATCCCAAGGAGCTTACCAAACCTTCCGGTTGGCAGGTGGCTTGGATACCGCAAGGCTTTGTATTTGCGGGGCAGCGTAATCTTTCAAGCGGACAGACGATGTTGATGTACACCGATGGTCTGACGACATTTAGTATTTTTATTGAAGCTACTAATGCATTCGTTCCGGAAGGTGTAGGTAGGCGCGGCGCAACCTTAGCTTACATGTCGCGCTTATTGGTAAAAGATGTAGTCCATAGAATAAGTGTAGTGGGTGAAATTCCCGTCGCCGCCGCCGCAAAAATCGCGCAAAATATCACGGGGCAATAAGCCCCGTTTTTATTTCTAGCTTTTCTTTCAGGTGTAAATCCATGATTCTAGAAACCGGTCGTATAGTTGCCGTTGAACCACAAGGTTTGTGGGTGGAAACTATTCAGCGTTCGACGTGTGGTTCATGTCAGGCGCAAAAAGGTTGTGGGCATAGCGCACTTACTAAATTCGGGGCGGGCGCATCTTATTTATGGGTATTGCTGGAAGGGCGCGATAGTAATCAATATCAAATTGGTAATAACGTAGAAATTGGCGTACCGGAAGATGTTATCGCCAAGGGTTCACTCTTCGTGTACATGATTCCGTTAATCAGTATGATCACCGCAACTGCAACTGCGCATCACTATTTGCTGAACGACGGAGCAACCGCATTTTGTGCTTTGTGCGGATTATTACTCGGCGCCGCTATCGTACGTATAGGTTCTTATTTAATCCGTTTTGATAGCCGTTTGCAGCCAGTGTTAATTGATGAACAATCGGCCGTGCAAATAATAGAGCTTTGCGCACAGGAGTAATGAGCTGGTGCTGATTATAAATTCCCATGTTCATATTCCCTTGCACGAAATCGAGCTCACCGCCATGCGCGCCCAAGGAGCGGGCGGGCAGAATGTCAATAAAGTGTCGAGTGCGATACATTTGCGTTTTGATATTCATAACTCTTCCCTCAGTGAATTTTGCAAATCCAGATTACTAGCGCTGGATGACAAACGGATTTCAAGTGATGGTGTATTAATTATTAAAGCGCAACGCCATCGCACCCAGGAACAAAATCGTGCAGACGCTTTGGAGCGCTTACAAGAAATTGTTGTGGATGCGATCAAAATAGTAAAAAATCGTCACGCAACCAAACCTACTTATGGATCAAAACAGAAACGCATGGATGGTAAAACAATTCGTGCAACGATCAAATCTTCGCGCGCAAAGGTCACGATTGATTAATAGTTGGCGACTTCCTTCCTAAAATTTTTTAATTTTATTTTCAATACAGTTCGATCAACATCTGCAAACTATTTTGCATTTGCCATTTTGGAAAAAGTAGCTTCCGGTTTTGGCATGTCGCGCCATAAAGATTTTTGGAAGGTTTCAAAATTCTTGCCGCCGGTTTTCAAAATCCACTCTACTAATGCAGTAGATACGTCCGGATAAACAATCGGGTTTGGTTTCGCTAGAGGCAACCAGCGCCCAATGGCGGCTTCGCTCAATTCGTTTGTAGCTGCACCATAACCGAGTTGTGTAAGCGCCAAAGCGTTAGATGCTTGTTCCATTTGCCCGGCAACGGGTTGCACCAACAATTTTTTCCCGAGTTGAATAGCTTCACTTGGTAATTCAAAACCAGCGCTACAAATAACTCCTTCGCATTTGTGCAAATCCTGTTGAAACCCTTCGCGCGAAAACGGACGAATATGGATATGGCCGTTATCAATAGGCTGCGGAACATTTTGATAAATAAAAAATTGGTAATCTGGGAAGGCGCGCAGTTGTGGCAAGATATCGTCCAGATCTGCAAATGGTAAATAGACGAGATAATGTTTCGGCAGAGATTCATTTTGGTAATGCGACGGTTCAATTAACGGCGGCAATATAGGTTGATTAAAGTGGTGCCAGTGTAAACCTATAGGCTGAGTCACGGGTGCAAAGTTTTGCATAAACCAATCAGTCACCACATTATTATTTTTCTTCGGGATTTTATGCAAAAAAGAATTTTGGTGTGAAATGCCGATGACTTTTTTTCCAGCACGTTTTGCTGCATGTGCAGACACTGGCTCAAAATCATTGATGATTAAATCATAACCTTCAACATTCACTTTTTTAATGTCATCATTTAACTGCATTAGGTTCGCTTGCAATGCGGTTTTTAAATAAAGAATACGGCCACTTTTTACCGCGAAAGTTAAACCTCTGTAACTTTGAAAATCACCGAAGGCTTGCATATCAAAAAAATCTTCACGTGGTCGCCCCGAAAATACCCAATCAACCTCAACACCTTTTGCAGCGAATGCTTTCGCCATAATGCGTGCACGTGTTACGTGGCCATTGCCGGTTCCTTGAACACCGTAAAGTATTTTCATAAAATTTCCTGAAGTGGATTGAGTTAACTTACTGTTGAAAAACTTCTGTCACATATTTCTGTAACAATCTAACTTCGCGCAAATGATAGACTCGCTTAAGAAAAGCCTTCATCATTCGCGATTTTGTGAATAACGCTTTTACGATCCTAGAAATATCACCGTCGTGTGACTTTTCAATGAAGAAAAAATGAAATAAACATGACAGAGATGTCATCAACACCATCGTGGAGAATCTGAATGAGTAAACCGGGTAAAACGGGCATTAGCCGTGTTATTGATGCTTTTGGCTATTCCATGAAAGGCTTTGCAGCAACCTGGAAGTTTGAGGCAGCATTTCGGCAGGAAGTGGTGCTAGGTTTAATTCTCACCCCTGTGGCTTTTTGGTTAGCCACAACTCACATTGAACTGATTTTATTATTGGCGAGTATTTTCTGGGTGTGGATGGCGGAGTTAGCGAATTCATCGGTGGAAGCGGTAGTTGATCGTACTGGGTCAGAACGACATGAGTTATCCGGCCGGGCGAAAGATATTGGCTCTGCTTTGGTATTTACCAGCCTCATTTTACTTGCAGTGATATGGGGAATAATCGCCGCGCACCGTTTCCTCTGAGTTAATCATCAATTGTCTATTATTGAGCCATTTGAATGTTCAGTCGCAATCTGTTGATCTGGAAGTCTGCAGATTTGCTACTGAAACTGTCCTTAGTTTTCAATAAATCTATCAATTCAATTGTCCGTTCGGATTAATTCATCTATCAATCGTCACGCAATAATTCCATTTGCCTACTTCTAGGGGTGACGCCGCATTGTTTAAGTTTTCGAACTAAGCTAAAGTAGATTTACAGTCAAATTATAATATTTATATTCTCAGGGGCTTCATGACTACCGAGAAGTTTTCAGTAAACAACCATACTCATCGTCGATTTAACCCTTTGTCAGGTGAATGGCTGCTGGTATCGCCACATCGTAATAAACGTCCATGGCAGGGCCAGCAAGAACCTAATCAATGGCCGGAAAGTGCTGCTGCACATGATCCCGACTGCTTCTTGTGCCCAGCGAATAAAAGAGTAGGTGGCGAATTAAATCCTAATTACAAAACGACTTATGTTTTTACCAATGATTTTGCAGCACTAATGCCGCAAGTACCTGACGCTCCACATACCAATGACCCGTTATTTCAAATCAAATCGGAACACGGCACGAGCCGTGTGATTTGCTTCTCTCCAGATCACAGCAAAACCTTGCCCTTATTAAATGATGAAGAGATGCTTGCAGTAATCAAAACGTGGATGCAAGAGGCAGTAAATCTCGGCAAAACTTATGCGTCTGTACAGATCTTTGAAAATAAAGGTTCGGTGATGGGCTGCTCAAATCCCCATCCCCATGGACAAATATGGGCGCAGACCCAACTTCCCAGCTTTGTCCAGAAAGAGGATGACCATCAGCGTGC
>Ga0247739_10000403_pt1 | contig 15427 bp, 16 predicted proteins | sample UWRJL058202B2_FD_180943 | JGI IMG/M metagenome (GOLD analysis project Ga0247739, IMG submission 180943) | Plant litter microbial communities from Arlington Agricultural Research Station in Wisconsin, United States - UWRJ-L058-202B-2 | ecosystem: Environmental > Terrestrial > Plant litter >...
CGGTAAAGCAAATGCTGGTGGCATAGGTTTTGTAGCCGCTTGCGACTTGGTTATTTGCGAAGAGAAAGCTGTATTTAGTTTGTCTGAGTTGCTGTTTGGATTAATGCCTGCATGTGTTTTGCCTTTTCTAATCAGGCGGATGGGCCACTCAAAAGCAAATTTTATGACCTTAATGACACAACCCATTTCAGCGCAACAAGCGCAAGAGTGGGGTCTTGTTGATGTATACGAAGAGAACAGTGAAAAATTATTGCGTAAACAGTTATTACGGTTACGCCGGTTAAATAAAGAAGGGATTTCTCGCTATAAGCGTTACATGAGTAGTTTGGATGATGGGTTAATTCATTCAAAAGCGAAAGCGCTCAGCGCCAATAAAGAGGTTTTTTCAGATAAGAATAATCTGGAAAAAATTGCACGCTACGTAAATACAGGCCGATTCCCCTGGGAGGGAAATTAATATGGAGACCATTCTTGAATTCACAGACATTGGCAACGGAATTGCTATTGTAAAAATGCAGGATAAGGTCAATAAAAATACATTTACCAATGAGCTAATTACAGAATTAACCAATACGTTTGCGTTAATTAAAAAACGCATAGATTTAAAAGTAGTCATTTTAACTGGGTACGATAGTTATTTTTCGAGTGGTGGCAGCCAAGAGGGCTTGCGAGGTCTTTTTGAAGGACAATTTAAGTTTACCGATAAGGATCTTTACAGTCTTGCATTAAATTGCCCGATACCTGTTATTGCCGCTATGCAAGGCCACGGTATCGGCGGTGGTTTTGTGATGGGTCTATTTGCAGATTTCGTTGTGTTAAGTCGAGAGAGTATATATACCGCCAATTTTATGAAATACGGTTTCACACCAGGCATGGGATCTACTTTTATTTTACCGAAGAAGTTAGGTATAAGTTTGTCGATGGAAATGATGATGACTGCTGCTAATTATCGTGGTGAAGAATTACAAAAGCGCGGGGTACCTTTTCCAGTAATAGCACGGGAAGAACTCTTGGCGTATTCAATTGACCTGGCAAAAAACCTTGCAGAAAAACCACGAGAGTCTTTAGTAATTTTAAAAAATCATTTGGTTGCCTCACTTAGAGAGGAGTTGCCTAAGATTATTGCGCAAGAAGTAGCAATGCATGAGCTGACCTTCCACCAACCTGAAGTGAGTGTACGCATTAATACCCGTTTTGGTAGAGCATAACCCAGTTAAATTTAATGTAAAAAATAAACCAGTTTTCGCAAGCCTACTAAGTTTGCTTTTTAAATCGGGAGAATAAAATGAAACATGAAGAAATTTTTGACATCATTGTGCGTCACACATGCGAAGTGATTCCAGCATTACAGGATCACCATTTTCAAGAGGATGATTCACTCAGGGATTTGGGCGCGAATTCAATTGACCGGTCTGAAATTGTTATGATGACTCTCGAATCCCTTTCGCTAAATATTCCGTTGATATTGATTGCAAGAGCTCAAAATATTGGTGAATTGGCCACTATTATCCATGCAAAATTATAATCAACACGATGCAATTGTTACAGGTATAGGAATCACCTCCTCAATAGGTCAAGGGAAGATCGATTTTTCCAATGCGCTACTGCAAGGGCAGGGCAGGTTTGGTGTTATGCAAAGGGTGGGGCGCCAGGCACCTGCATTAGACCAAACTCAAGTTGAATCAAATTATTCAACCGCCTTTCTAGGGGCCGAAATTCCAAAACTTGTAATACCTGAGTCTATTCCCCACAGCCTATTGCGGACCGCGTCGTTCTCTAGTCAAGCAGCACTTGCTACATTGCACGAAGCATGGAATGAGGCGCAGCTGGATTGCTTTGACAGGGAACGAATAGGTTTAATTATTGGCGGGTCTAATTTTCAACAGCGTGAACTAGTCAATACTCATCAAAATTATCAGCACAATATTAATTTTTTGCGCCCAACTTATGCCATGTCTTTTATGGATTCCGATCTATGCGGATTATGCACAGAAGTATTTGGAATTAAAGGTTTCGCCTATACCTTGGGCGGTGCATCTGCAAGCGGACAAGTTGCCATTATTCAAGCAATAGAAGCGGTTAAGTCCGGCAAGGTAGACGTGTGCATTGCAGTAGGCGCGCTTATGGATTTGTCTTATTGGGAATGCCAGGGATTTCGCACTATCGGTGCAATGGGTTCAGATCGTTTTGCTAATGAACCTGAGCTTGCGTGTCGCCCGTTTGATGCGAATAGAGATGGTTTTATTTACGGTGAATCTTGTGGTGTCGTTATTGTAGAAAATTCAAATTCAGCCAAAAGAACTGGTGTGACTCCTTATGCTCGACTTTCTGGTTGGGGCATGTCCATGGATTGCAACAGAAACCCCAACCCATCATTTGATGGCGAGGTGAATGTAATTCAAAAAGCACTTAGTGTCGCAAAAGTTAAGCCCAGCGAAATTGATTACATAAATCCACATGGAACAGGTTCAGGGCTTGGAGACATTACTGAACTAAAAGCCATTCAACATTGCGCGCTCAATCACGCTTATATTAATGCAACTAAATCCATTATCGGGCACGGTCTGAGCGCAGCGGGCGCAGTAGAAATGATAGCAATTCTACTACAAATGCGCGCCCAGAAGCTTCATCCCACACGCAATCTCGATGACCCAATGGAAAGCGGATACAACTGGGTACGGCAAAATTCAATTGCGCATCAGATTAAAAATGCAATCAACATGAGCATGGGTTTTGGCGGCATGAATACCGCTATTTGTGTACAGCAATTATGAGTTTTATTTAAAATTATTTCTTGTCGTAAATTTAAAAATATTTAATCTGTCATAGTTAAAAATTATTTATTAGCATTTTACCATTATGGTAGGAGTCTTTATGAAGGTGTTCATGTTTCCAGGTCAAGGTTCGCAATCCAAAGGTATGGGCGGCGATTTATTTGATGACTTTAAAGATCTTACGCAACGAGCTGATGATATCCTGGGATACTCAATTAAAGAGTTATGTCTTAGCGACCCAAAACGAGAACTTAATAAAACGCAATTTACCCAGCCGGCACTTTATGTTGTAAATGCGTTCTCCTATTTAAAAAAAATCGAGATATCTGGAAAAAAACCTGACTATGTAGCTGGGCATAGCTTGGGAGAGTTTAACGCGCTGTTGGCTGCCGAATGTTTCGATTTTGATGCTGGTTTAAAAATGGTGAAAAAACGTGGTGAGCTAATGAGTCAAGCACCTGAAGGTGGAATGGCGGCCATACTGAATGCAACTAAAGAACAGATCGAATCTATTTTGCAAGAGAATGGTTTAACTAATATCGATCTTGCCAATTACAACACTCCATCGCAAATCGTTATTTCCGGGCCTATCGAAGAAATTGCTGCGGCGCAAGAGTTCTTCCAAAAGGGTGAAATGCTGTATTACCCTCTTAATACCAGTGGTGCATTTCATTCCAGAATTATGCAGCCAGTAAAGGATAAATTTGAAAGCTATATCAAAAAATTCAAATTTGCCGCTCCTAAAATTCCTGTGATATCCAATGTAACTGCACGACCTTATGGCGAAGATGATGTTGTTAAAAACTTATCAACTCAACTTGCCAGTGGCGTACGGTGGTCAGCTAGCATCCAATACTTATTTTCATTGGAAAATCTTAGCGATAGTATGGAATTTGAAGAAGTCGGAAATGGTGAAGTATTAACAAAAATATTTAAAACCATAAAATCGGAAACAACCAAATCAATTAGTGAACTTGCTATTAAAGATGATGCTAATGAGCTAGATGAAACACCAAAACCAGAATTGAACATAGAAAGCAACCAAATTGCCGCTGGTGAAAATTCATCAAAAAAATCGCTAATTGAAAAAAATGATACCAACGTTGAAACGAAAGCTGAAGAGAAAGTCTATAGCTGGAATAGCAAGTATCCGGTAGGTACTAAAGTGAAATCTACGACTATGGATTATGATCTACTCGAAACCAGAACAGAAGCTGTCGTATTATTTGGTCATAGAGCCGCAGTCTACGTAAAAGATTACAACGGTTATTTTGATTTAGACGAATTGGCAATAGCCTAATCGATGTTGCTGCCATGAATGAAACTATTGTTTTTATGTTCTCAGGGCAGGGCTCTCAGTACTATCAAATGGGCAGAGAGCTTTATGAAGAACATCCGCGATTTAAACTCTGGATGAATCACTGCAATCAAATAGTGAGCCCGCTTATAGAAGTATCACTCATTGATGTACTTTATGGAAAACACAATAAAAGTGAACCTTTTGATCGTATTCTTTATACCAATCCAGCTTTAATTAGCATTGAATATTCTCTCGCAAAAATACTAATAGAAGCCGGTATTAAACCCGATATTTTTCTAGGTTACAGTTTAGGGGAGATTACTGCAGCTATTTTATCGCAAGGAATGTCATTGGAGCAGGGTCTCCAGCTCAGTATAGAGTTTGCCAAACTTCTTGAAAGAGAAAGCCCAGCTGCCGGAATGCTCGCAATCATGGAGTCGGAAGGTATAATTTCTAAATTTCCTGAGTTGTTTGAAAACTGTTGGTTGAGCGGCCAAAATTTTCACAATAATTTTGTAGTGAGCGGTCTGTCGGAAGAGATACATATTCTTCAAAAAACGCTTCATAGAAAAAATATTATTTCGCAACGATTAGCTGTTAGTTACGGCTTTCATTCAAAAATAATGGATCCTTTGGAAGCGCACTTTAAATTTTTTGCCCAAAATATTCATTTTTTTAAGCTTCGAACACCTGTCGTATCTTGTTTAACTAGTGAAAGCTTATTAGAGCTTGATGAACGCTATCTTTGGAATTTAGTTAGAGATCGAGTCAATTTTAAAAAGACAATCGAAAATTTAGTTAAACACGGTGACTACATTTTTATTGATGTGGGCCCAAGCGGAACGCTTTCGACTTTAGTGAAATATTTATTACCAGCACATTCCAAATCGATTTACATGGAAACGATGAATCAATATGGACGAAATTTAGATTCACTGAAAAAGCTAAACAATCATTTCGAACATAAGCCATCTTTTGTGTAGAACAATAATGCTACTAAGAATAATTGATCAACCGTCTCACCAAAACACCAAAATTCGAGTCGTCATCGAAGCAGGGTGCGAATCTGAAGATTTTTTAATAGAGTCTTACAATTCGCCTATTGGCCGTGGTTTTACCGAAACGCTTACATGGTACTTTAAAGATTATCTTCAACATTTTGAAGATAATACTACGGATCGGGGTATTGGTGAGAAGATAATAAAGTTTGGACAATATATAGGTGACGAACTTTTAGGTGAAGATCATCAATTAATAAAATTAAAAAATAGAATGGAAGCAATTGGATACGAAAATATTAACGTACAAATTGAATCTGCGCGTGTCGAATTTTTTAAAGAATGGTGGGAAATCTGCATTTTATTTGAGTCACAATATGTTCTATCAACTGTAACTGGAAGTTATGTTCGACGCTTTTTGCTGGAATCTAACCGGGCTAACTTTCCCGAACTTAACTATCAGTTAAAAGTAAAGCATGAATTGCAGGACAATTTAAAAACGTTCTCACCTTTTGGTATGGAACCCGAAAAAAACGAATCACAATCCGAATATCAGCCACTGCAATCTTTGTATATTCTTTCAAGACCTAAAACGCTGAATGTTGCGCTCAAAAGCAGCAATATAATTAGCCGGAGCTTAGCTACTCTTGCCTCGGGTGGAGCCATAAACTATGAGTTACATCAATACATTACATGGGAAAAGCTACAGTCTCTCTTTACGAATATAAATCGGCAGTTACATGTTGTTCACTATGATGGGCCAGTGGTAATTGAAAATGGTGAACCTCATATTGTGCTGGAAAATAATGAAAATAATGATGCAACAAAAACCAGTATACTTGTCAGTGTTAGCGAGTTTTCCAGAGCCTTGGCCACCAACAAAATTGGCTGTCTGTTTCTTGATGCAAATACATACCTGGAAAATGATACATCGGTTTCCGCCGCAGAAGGCTTGGCCCTCGTCGCTCTGCATTCACATCAGCAGGGTGTGGGTAACATTATTGGTTTAACCCATATTACCGACCCGTGGACCAGCGGCAATTGTTTTGATGTGGTTTACAACGAGATTACAAAAGGACATAGCCTGGAGCAAGCAATTGTTGAGGCGCGAAAAACTTTGCAAACCAATATTGAAAACTCATTACTAACTACACAGCCCATCCCTTTTCATAGCTGGCCGTTGCTATCTCACTATAGTTTGCAATCAGTTAGATTTTTTTCGGCTCCAGTGATCGAAGACACCGATAAGGCCAAAAATATTACCCAAAATAAACTATTTGGATTCAAATCCAACTTGCTGCCGCCTTTGTTACAACAGGTTGGTGATTCACAACTAGTGCCAGCTATTGAACAATTAATTAATCCAACCAATTTTAATAAAACGGTGTCTATTTTCGGAAAAACCGGATCAGGGAAATCTCAAGCTGCGCATTTAATAAGCCTTTATTTGGTTCAAAAACACATTATTGATTTCGGATTTTATTTCAGCTTTACAAAGGATCTCTACACTTCTAAAGATATACTGGAAATGATTGCCCCAGTGCTAAAACTGAGCGATAGCGATTATGATACCAATATAGAAGAAGTTAGAAAAAAACTACCCTCGCTAAAGTGTTGCTTTGTTCTGGATGATATTTCAACAGAAGTATTAAACAAAAATTCATCAGACAAAAATTCACTTGAGCTTTTAAATAATCTATACGAGTTCCTGATAGAAATAGCAGCTCAGGGGCATGTTATTATTTTAGTAGGTGATTTACCTGCTGAGTTAAATAATCTTGCTAACCAAAAAATAGAGATTATGCCGCTTGAGATTATTGAGCAAAAAATTATTGCTATTGATCTGATACACCAAACGGACATGATTGGCACAACTGAAACACGTATTCACTGGTTAAGTTTTTTGGGTGCCATGAATGGCAATCCGTGGCTTATAAAAAAAACTGTCCCTTTAATTAAGTCTAGTTCCATGTCTGATCTAACCTCTCAGCTTCAGGATCTCCATAAAAACACATTAAATAAATCTATAAAGGTATGCTTTTATCAATGGCAATGGAATAACTTGAAACCAATTTGGCAACGATGGTTAAGTCTATTGGCCGGCACACCCGGGTTATTGATTGAAATGGTGGCGTTAGCTGCTGATCAAAAATCATTTAGACCCGCGGAAGCACTTTTTGAATTGTTAGGTGGCCATAATGAGAAATTTTCAGATGGATTAGATTTATTGGAGTCTTCTGGATTTTTATCACGTTACCCTCATGGAAGGTTGATTGATACTGATTGTTTGGATTTTTTGCTCACACTTAAAACTGCATGCTTTGTTGGAATTGATGATGAACAATGTAACGTTTATTTCAGCCAAATTGTTTGCGAAGGCGTTAGGGTCTTGGCTGAACATCTTATTAAAAATCCAAACCCGTCAATTTCAAATAACTTGCTAATCAATCGACGTCAATGGGCGAAGCATTTAGAAATACTTTGGTTTGAAGGTGATTATCGTAATTTTGCGAGAACCAAAGCTAATTTTGACCACCTATTACACCAAGCTAAATTGGAGTCAGAAAGCCATATCTGGACGCTGGATTTACTAGCGCGCTCTCCCATACCTGAAATTAATTTGAACCAGGACTACCAATTATATTGGTTGGCTATGGCGTCTAGTGCAGTTAATCAATCCATTACTGAAAAATCCGCCACTGAAATAAGTTCTCAAATTATTAGTGGCGCAGCTATCTGGCGCAGGTGGCTTGATGAGCAACAAACTATCAACAAGGAACAATTAATATTATTTGTACAAGTGAGCACTTTTTTAGAAACCTATTACAGACGTCATCTAATGTGGAGAGACGCCATTGTAGTGTGTGAAAAAACCTATACCGTTTTAGAAAGTTATAATGCGTGGCATAAAGTGATTCAGCTTTTTGGCTCTATAGCAATATACTATTTTAAGTTAGGGTATCCCGATAAGGCACTCAGCTACGAAAATAAAATTATTAATGACATTCCTTTTCCTGATGCCCAACCTGGATTTAAAACACAATGGATGCTTGATATATTGCAATTGCGTTTAGCAAGATCAGATTTCGGAAACGCGCGCTTATTGCTGGAAAAATTGCGAAACTCTGATGACGCCGAACGTTTAAAAGATGCGCTCAATTCACTCGACTTAACCTTGTGCAAGCAGGAAAAAATGGCTGATATGCCACCCAATATTATGCATGCATAGCAGATCCTGAGTTACAGGAATATTGATTTCGATTTTATTGCGGGAGAAGGGGGTATATACATGGCAGAAATATTCTTTAAGTGCGGTTGTGGTTTGATTAAAGGTGTCGCAAATAAAGTGACTCCCACATTAGCAACCCGAGTAGTTTGCTACTGCGATGACTGCCAAACCTTTGCACACACACTTCAACACGAAAACGTGGTACTAGACGCACATGGCGGTACTGACATAATTCAACTACCCATGTCCTACATTAATATTACTGAAGGAACTGAACATATTCGCTGCCTTAAATTAACAACCAAAGGAATGTTCAGATGGTATGCAGGCTGCTGCAATTTACCTATAGGTTTCACCATGTCCGCAGGCGTTCCTTTTGTCGGAGTGATTCGCAATTTCATTGAAAATCCTGACAGCCATGATAAATATTTCGGGCCGTCACTCGGTCGCCTCCAAACCAAGTTTGCGAATGGTGAGCTCCCCATAAATAAAAATGAACGCTCAATGCTATCTATTGTATTCAAAAGCTTGTCTAAATTATTAATTTGGAAATTAAAAGGATTTAGCAAACCCTCAGCATTTTTTGATGCAAAGGGAAACCCCGTTAGTCAACCGAAAATCCTAAAGGCCATCTAAAAATAAAGATAAAGGGATGAAAATAATATTCTTCAGACGAGTGGTTTGATATCGTCATAACAGCCCATAAAAATTCTGGCTTTGCCTAATTGAATATTAGAATAACTCACATAGAAGGAGATATCGATGGTGCTTGCGTCCAAAGATTTAAGGTTTCGAGTTCCACTGTTATTAATTGCATTGAGTCTGGTACCCCTTGTTGCTGGAATTATTCGTTTACATGGCTTGGCTTCCGGAGGAGAGATTACCGATGATAATTCGCGTTTTTTTCTCACACCTACTCCCGTAGCAATCCACATTGTGAGTTCAACTTTATTTAGTTTATTAGGTGCATTTCAATTTCCACAAAGCTTTCGTACGCGATGGACAAGCTGGCATAGAAAAGCCGGTTGGCTCGTAGCCTCTTGCGGATTTGTCGCTGCTATAACCGGGCTTTGGATGACACTATTTTATGTTATCCCCGCAATGCTTCAGGGTCCTATTCTTTATGTGGTTCGCTTAGCTGTCAGCTGCGGTATGGCGCTGTCAATTATTCTGGCAGTTAATTTTGCTATCAAAAGAAATTTTCGACTTCACCGAGCCTGGATGATACGTGCTTATGCTCTTGGCTTAGGCGCAGGAACTCAAGTATTGATCATCCTACCTTTCACGCTAATTTTTGGCGAGGTAACAGGGGAGGCTAGAGATGTGTTAATGACTGCTGCGTGGGTTATCAATATTTTAATTGCAGAAAAAATTATAAAAAATTAAAAACCTGCCATTTTTTTTAGATTGCTATTAGTAAATTGAATTAGTTAAACGAGCGAAACGCTAATCCTCAATTTTTAAAATAAAAACTTTAACGTCTTTGCATATTTGAAAATTTCCTAAATGGAAAATGGGGCGCTTCATTATCGGCTCCAATGGCTTTTTACATCTGAGCTTTTTTACGTTGTTTACTTTTACTGCTTCATTACCATTAATCTTTAAGGAGAATACTTATGCGTAAGAATTTTTGCGCCGTTTCAATTGCCGCCGTTTTTTTAGCTACTTCAGCTATCGCTCAAGCCGCCAATAATTTTTATGTTGGAGCAAACCTTACACGAATTACAGATGACGGCGATGAGGCTCCAGCCATTTATCCACTAGCACTCGGCGTTAAAGGCGGTCTGGAAATCACACCAAATTTCGCACTGGAAGCTCGTTATGCATCGGGTGTAAAAGAAGATAGCACCATGTTGTCGGGGGTAAAAGTCGATCTTGAAGTGGATAAAATTTACGGAGTATATGCCAAAGGTGTAATTCCACTGGGACGAGTATCGCCATACGTGTTAATTGGATATTCACACGGGCAAGAAACAGCCAGTGTTAAAGCCTACGGGTTGTCTCAATCAGATTCTGACAGCGGCGTCTCGTACGGTATCGGTATAGATATCCCAATTACTGAATCAGTATCAGTCAGTGCTGAATGGGCAAGGCTCCTGAAAGGTGAGGATGACGCAGGAGTGGGATATAAAATCGAGGGATTAAGCGTGGGTGCTACAGTCTATTTCTAATTGAATTTTCTCGGCGTTCTGGATACTGGACAAGCCCCGCGCACATTTGCCATGGATGAAAACGGGGTTCGTTTAATGTTAATCAGAAAATTTAATTTTTCGTTAAATTACTTAGACTCTACAACTACCGTGTCACCTTTTTCACCAGTTGCGCCTGTATCACCGGTGTTGCCTGTATTTCCTGGATTACCTGTTTTCCCCGTATTTCCGGTATTCCCAGTGTTACCTGTTTCACCCGTACTGCCCGTCGCACCGGTATTACCTGTTTCTCCCGTATTGCCGGTATTACCGGTGTTACCCGTTGCACCACGAGCACCGTCGGTACCGGCGGACCCAGCTGCACCAGTAGCACCCGCTGGGCCAGGGACAGGAACAACAACTGTTTCTGTATGACGCTCACAAGCGGTCAATGCGATAGAGCCAACCAGTGTTAATAAAAGAAGTGATTTTTTCATGAGATTGCCTTTATTCAATGAGTTCAAATAGCCGCTACTTCTAGGCGAATGCCTTGGCGGCGTAAACAAAGAAACGAGATTCGTTTTACTGAGAAGACGAAAGAAATCCCTTCATATCGTCCAATAACAAATATTGTTACAAGACTAATGCGGGGCTTACTAATAAGTAATCTAAGGTAAATCGACTTTCGTTTAATCTACAGACAGCATGAAGGAAATAGGGATATTAAGCGGTGCGCTAACGAACCCAATAATTGCGCTTAGCGCAAAGAATAAAAACCCGCTTACTAAAACAGGCGGGTTTTTTATTGGAATTTGAAAAATTACACATAATTCGCGTTATGCGACAGTCATAACTTTTGCAATTCTGACTTATGCTTTCATCGTAGCTCGGTGCATTCAATATCGCTTGAAAGTTTCCATCTTTAGGTTTGTACTTAAAAAAATTAAGCAATAAACCATTGCTCATTGATAATGAATGCTTCACTAGATTTTTGGAAGATAGCGATCTTTATCCCAGTGAATTTCAGTTGGATCAAGGTTTTTTAGCAGGCGTTAGTTCTGAAGTCGTTAATTCACCCGAATCTAACTAGATAATCGACTTCGCATAATGTATATTATGTTAAATCGCGAAATAGGTTTTAACCCATACCTGCATAAACATTGCAATTCGTCAATTACACGAAAACCGCACTTTCGTCACGTTATAACAACAAAATCTAAAAAAGCATCATTATTTTTGTCGTCTACACTCCATCCCAACACTAATAATAATTGAATGGACGCCAATATGGACATATTTGACCCCGACGAATGGCCGCTTAGCGCAGCAAAAGTAGCTGCTCTTTGCGAAGTTGACCTGCGCACCGCACAAAGATGGATATCAGGCCAACATAAAGCACCCGCAGCAGCCGTTAAGTTGATAAGACTTACTCAGCGCAACAGAATAATTCCCGAATCGTGGCCGAGCTTTTTTAGGATAACCGGAGCCGGAACGCTGGACGTTGGCCATAGAATTACACTGACGCATCACATGCTTGAGCATCACGCCTACAGCATTCAATGCTGGCTTTTTTTTCGAGTTCTTCAACGCGCTTAGTGAGATTGAAAAAACCACGCTTCAACCAGGCTAAATCCGCACGAATTGAACCCCACACCGCAGCACCGCCGAGCATGGTAGAAAATACGACATTGGGATCAATATCAGGCATCACACTTCACCACCGTTTCGCATGTAATCTCAACGGCCACCGTTCCGAGTCTTGGATCAGCCACACCGAAACCAAGCAGCACAAGCGAAAGCAGACCAGCTAAAACACGCTTACTTTTAAAATTGATTTTCATTTGTTGCCACCGTTTTTGGTTGCAATTGTTTGACGATATAGGCCGCAACCAAACTGGCAATTACCGCGATTGCAACCTGACTGATAAATGATTTAGTCATTTACCGGAATGCCCAACGCACGCAACGCGTTTAAACGCTGCAGCTCAATTTGGTCAATCGCCGCTTGCAACTCTTCATCTGTTAATTGAGTTGCTTCCAATAATTCCACGTCAGTTTCCTGGCCATCCTCACCCATCATTCTTACGTGCTGTGCTCTGTGCAATCTGCGCATGTTATCCACCCTACCGTTTTAAAATTACCAGCTACCGTTGCCGATGCTGTCAGTGTTATTGATTAAATAATCTTTATAGTCGCCATCAACTTTTTTTGTTGAATCAGTTTTTGAACCGTTATCAATGCCAAAAATATCTGCCAACCAATTACCAAATGTTTTACCAGCCGCACCCGCAGGATTTAAATAACCCGCGTAATTAATACCGTCCTCCCACGTCAATTCAGGGTAATCGTAGTTTGCTAATTTATCGCCAACTTTTGCACCAGCCCATGCCGCCGGATTAATAATAGTATTTAGCGATTCCCAATCAAAACCACCCGAGCTTCCAGTGTTTGGATCATAGTCAGTGTGAAAGTAATCAAAAATTGAACCGCCAAGGCTCCACGAATTTTCGCCCGTTACACCCTCGCCTATTGAATCAACCGCTTTCGTAAAAACGTTATCATTATTCAACGGACTGACAGCATTTACAGCGCCTTGCAAACTCGGTATTTTTTTGGAAATGTACCAAACAACGGCAACACCCAAGCAACCCAAGGCAACATAGCCGCCTGCGCGTGAATTTATAAATTGATTTGCGTTCATGCTAGTGCAATCCCCGCAGCAATAGTTTCATCAGAATACGGATTGATTCCGTTTTCGTGGCGAATGATGGCTTTTATTAATGGCAAATAATCACCCGCGCTTTTACTGATTGTTTTAGTGCGAGAAAAACCCGTCTGGCTTACAACAGATTTTATATAGGCCTCCGTGTCGTTTTCATTTGGCGGTGCCCACGTCGATATAATTTTTTCAATCGTGTTAACACCGCGACTTGCGTAGGTCATTAAATTTTTTGCACCCGCACGAATTCCATATTCCGGTGAAATAAATTGCGCAAATGATTTATCGGTTTGCGTTGGCGATAAGCCCTGCCAGCTTTCGCCCAGGCGAATATTTAATGGATTATTGTTGCGAATGCCGCGAATTGTTGAAATCACTTTTGGTGCACCTATTGTTAAACCCGCCGCCACAATTAAACCCGCAATGATCAATAAAATTTTATTCATCATTCCCACTCGGTTACTTCGTACACCGCCGTTTTGCCCTGCGCCGCCTGTGGCAACACGAATCTACATATATCGTTTGCAACCATTGCATAGACATACGGATAACACATAGCTACCGCAGCCGGTAAATTTGCCGCGCCCGACTGGCCATAATCAATGGTCAAAACAGCCGTTACTTTTTGCGTGCCAACAGTCACAGACGTCCAGCCGGAAACTGCACCGCCCAACGTCACATTCAAATTCGCATAAGTAGAACCATCACCGGAAATCACAGCACGCCCCACGGATCGCTGTTTAACTTTTGGTTGTTGACGAGTATTCGGTACCAACACCGTTCCATTAAAAATTCCGTATGATAAATTTGTAGCCGTTGGAGTACCGCTGCCAGTAGTGGACGCCTTTGCTACCCCTCCACTAATTTGTACATCAGCAGGAACACCGTTCCCGTAATAACAGAAAGGAGTCACCGCAAGAGTTGCACGCGCTTTCGTTTCGCATTCACTGAAATAGTAGCGCCCTCCAGTTCCATTAAGTTGCACTGCAACACCGTAGCCGTATATTTCACAATCTGTGAAACTAAAACTGTTATCAACGTTTGCAGTACTACCAACGGTTAAACCGACCGCATTTGTATACTCAGACTTTAATAAGCAGTTCTTGAAATTTATATTGTTAAAATTTGATGATCCAGACGCGTCAAGGTAAACAGCGGCCTGAATACTCGCACCGTTATTGTAATTATTAATTAACTGACAATCGCTGAACGTAACATTCTGACATTCCAACAAACCTAAAAAAATCGCTGGACAAATACCGTCAGCAACACCCGTACAATTGTTGTAAGCAACCTGCATATCAATGCCGCCGTATGAGTGAAATATTGCTTCCACCGCGTAAGACAACACCGCACTTGAAATATAACCATGACAATTATTCAGCGTAATGCCGCGAACATTGACCTGTTCAAATGACACTTGCGCATCGACCGCCCAGCAATCATCACGCACACCACTGCAATACGTAGTTCCCGTTCCAGATGTGTCGTTATCCCAATAAGCGTAAGACGCGCAATTATTTACAATGCAATTGCGTTGATAGAAATTTTTACAGCGGAAAAAAACGAAACCCTTAACGCCGACAGTACCCGTCGAAAGAATTAAGCTATTGCAATTAATAATAATGTTTTGACATTCGGCACCGATCAACGGATTACCAACAGCGCCAGCGAAATAAACCGCTGTCATGTTTTGCGTACCCGAGACCGGACCACCAAAGCGGCCGTTAGCTGTTGGAGAAGTTAGATTTAATATCGCAGGCCCATTACCAACGCCAAATATTTTTCGCGTATTAATTTGGTACTGTTGATTGTAAGTTTTGCCACCATCCAGATTAACTTCACCATAAACAGTAGCGCATGCATTGGCCGCGACAGAGACATCGACGCCGCCATCAAGAAAGCCAAATTCGTAAGGGTTTTTTTTCGGATTCTGGCGAACAACAAAAATCCCAGCGGTTGCCGTTGCAGAACAACTACCTGTGTCAGGCGTTCCAGAGGCAACACCAATAAAATTGCCACCGCCTACGTTTAAAACAGTGTGGCCTTTTAGCGTAACGACTTGCCCCAGCTTCACACGCTTTGTAGCGAAGGAAGCGAAAGTGTCAGCGAATAATTTTTTTAAAACTACTGCGCCCGATTGACCGCGTGAACCCGACATTAGATTTTATTAATCTCCATCACGTAAACATCTACCGCAACCGCGTTAGGGTTGAACACCCATATTTCGCCTGTGGTATCTATGTAGTCAGTTGTACCCTCGACGACCAAACCACCA
>Ga0247739_10000404_pt1 | contig 15407 bp, 10 predicted proteins | sample UWRJL058202B2_FD_180943 | JGI IMG/M metagenome (GOLD analysis project Ga0247739, IMG submission 180943) | Plant litter microbial communities from Arlington Agricultural Research Station in Wisconsin, United States - UWRJ-L058-202B-2 | ecosystem: Environmental > Terrestrial > Plant litter >...
ATGCACAACGGCGTTTTTAAAACATTGGAAGAAGTAATCGATTTTTATGATAAAGGTGGCGGAACAGGGCTAGGTATCTATGTTGAAAATCAATCTTTGTCATCAGATTCGTTGCATCTTGCTATAGATGAAAAGAAGGCCCTCATTGCTTTCATCAAGACATTGAACGGCAGTTCGCCCAAAAGTGTCACAACAATAAAACGACGCTAGATACGCTTTCAATGTGTGCTCACCCAATTCAATCAATTCAATCTAATCTTTATGGCCCTCCAATGTTTAAAATAATCACGTAGTCTTAATACTTTCATAACACTTAGATAACATTACTCCGGCAACTTCGCAGATTTAATATAGACATTAGCCACAACGCTAGATATAAATCTTTACAGATTTGACTAAACGTAAATGAAAAAACTCTTGGTAATTATTGGTGTTGCTGGATGGATTGCGGTTTGTGTAGCGTTTAGGAAGGGCGTAGAAAAAAATCCTATCGGTACCGGTTTTTGCATTCAATATTACAAGCAAGGTTCAATTGAGTTTGCCTCCGAACTTCAAAAGCTGCAACAAGTAATCAGTTCGATGACGGTTGATAGCAATTCAATTGCAGCCGCCAGGCAGCAGCTGATTATTTGCCGTAAAGCATATAAAAAAATTGAATTTTTTTCCGAGTATTTTCTAGAAAACCGCATCAAGATTTTTAATCAGGCGCCAGTGTACGAAATTGAAGAACCGTACATGGAATACCAACACCCAGTAGGCATGCAGGCCATGGAAGGGATATTGTTCGATGAGGACGCCTATCAACAAAAGGATGAATTGCAGGCCCAAGCGGAGGTGATGCAAACCACCGCCAATGGACTGATGCAATATTTATACGGCAAACAAATTAACGACGCCGATATACTAGAGGCCATGCGGCTTGAATTGATACGGATCTATACCTTGGGCATTACTGGTTACGATGCTCCGGAATGTAAGACGGGCATCACGGAAGCCTATGTTTCTTTGGGGTCGCTGCAGCAAAATTTACAGGCATATATACACGCAAGCAAGCGTCCCTTGGGTGATAGTGTAAATTTTTTTATGCAACGGTGTTTGGATATGCTTTCTGTGCATACAACTTTTGATAGTTTCGATCGCTTGTCGTTTTATACGGCGGCGGCTTTGCCATTACAGGACCAACTAGGTTTGTTGATCAAAGATTTGCAGCTTGAAAAACAGGACGCTCACATGTTGAATTATGGCGCCCCAAATATTTTTAGCAAAGGCAGTATCAACAAGGTTTATCAAGACGGAGACACGGTTATCAATCCGCAAATGATAGCGCTGGGCAAAAAGCTTTTTTCTGAGACCACTCTGAGTGGCAATAACTTGAGAAGCTGTGCAACCTGCCATAACCCTGCCGAATATTTTACAGATGGACAAACGACGAGTATCGCTTTCAACGGCAAAAGTCGGATACAACGCAATGCGCCATCGTTGTTATACGCTGCCTATCAACATAACCAGTTCCTCGACGGGCGTGCCGCCGACCTTCCTACTCAAATGATTGCCGTGTTATCCAGCCCTAAGGAAATGAATGCGAATCCAGCTTCGGTCATCAAACGGTTATTAAAAAATCCTGCATATAAAAAAAGTTTCAAGTTGTCGTTCCCAACATCGGTAGACGATAGCATCATTTCCATTACAAAAATTGCCAAAGCTATCAGTGCTTACGAGCAATCTTTTTCCATTACCAGTTCCAAATTCGATCGATATATCCAAGGAGAATCATCTATACTGAACAAACAAGAAAAGCAAGGTTTCAACTTATTTATGGGGAAAGCAATGTGCGGCACTTGCCATTTTGCACCATTGTTCAATGGACTATTGCCACCATACTATGATATTACCGAAGTGGAATCGCTTGGCCTCACCCGCAACACAAATTTCACCAAGCCCATAGCCGATACGGACAGCGGTCGATACCGATTTTTTCCGGTGGAGTTTTATATCGGCACATTTAAAACGCCCACCGTTAGGAATGTGGGCAAGACAGCGCCTTATATGCACAATGGCGCTTTTACAACTTTGCAACAAGTCATGGAGTTTTATAACAAAGGCGGCGGCAATGGTATCGGTCTCCACAACAAGTATCAAACCTTATCGGACAAACCCCTGAACCTTACCCCAAACGAAATCAACCAGGTCATCGCCTTTTTGCAAGCACTTACAGACAAGCCACTGCAAGAAAAGTAAACCAATGCTAAATAATGGTACCCTATATCCTAATGTATAATTCAATGTGTGATATCATTTTATTTTTTAATTTTTATTTTTTAATTTTCCCTTTCTTAACAATTTCATCATTATTTAATAACGAAAACCACAGGTTTAGTTCACACAGAAAGCCGCCTTTTGCATAAAATATTCTCATGCAAAAACTTTTACTTGGCGTGGCGCTTTTATTGGCCACGATGGCGATTCAGCCTGCTTTTTCACAGTTCACCAGCTTTAGCCGATTTGTAGCTTCCAGCGCAGATGACGTGGAAGAATACGTGCCCGGCGGCACAGGAGGAACCGTTGGATATATGTACCTCAACAGCTCCGATCTTGAACTTGCGTATGATGGCACTATCAAGCAACATATCGGTGTCCGTTTTACGAATATAACTATCCCGCAGGGTGCCATCATACAAAATGCTTATATACAATTTGCTACCAAAGGCGACAAGACCCCTACATCTGGAGCCATCGTTATTAAAGGGCAGGCTATCGATAATGCACCCACTTTTACGTCCACGGCTTTCAATCTTACTACCCGTGTAGTTACCACCGATTCCGTTACATGGGCCGGCAGTACCAGCACCACTTGGGGAACTACTGGTGGCGGTACCCGTGGCGCAGACCAAAAGACTCCCGACCTTAAAACAATCGTACAAGGGCTTGTGAACCGCAGCGGCTGGGCCAGTGGCAATGCCATGGCTTTCCTGTTGAAAGGGGAAGGCGTTCGTAACGCTTATGCTTATGATGGTAGCACTACTTTAGCACCAGAACTTATTATTCAATATACTTCTAATATTTACCCAACCACGGCTTTTCCAATAACGGTTGGCGGAAGTTGGAAATATAGCGATCAAGGAACTTTACCCGCTGCTAATTGGGCCGATAGCAATTACAATGATGCTAGCTGGACCTTCGGGTATGCAAAACTCGGTTATGGGGATAATGCGGTTACCGCTGTTTCTTATGGCGCAGATGCTGCCAACAAGTACATTACAACCTATTTTCGTTATATATTCAACATGGCCAATACGTCGCAGTACGATTCATTGATTCTACGGATGTTGCGGGATGACGGCGCCATCGTTTACGTGAACGGTGTGGAAGTATTCCGCAGCAATATGCCTGCTGGACCGGTTACCAATTCTACGCTTGCATTATCGGATGTATCTGGTCAAAATGAAAACGCTTATTTCAGTGCGGTTATCAAGAACAATTTGGTCAATGGTCGCAATACCATTGCAGTAGAAGTACATCAGGCCAGTGCCACTAGCGACGACCTGGCTTTTGACTTTCAATTGATACCCAAGCCAGTTGTTATGCCTGTTATCAATTTCCCCGTTCCTAAAAATTCGCAGTGGAATTATCTGGACGATGGTACAGACCAAGGAACCGTTTGGACACAAGGCAACTTTAGCGATGGAGCCTGGTTGTATGGCCCTGGCAAATTGGGTTATAGCGATAATCCCGCTACCACATTAGGTTTCGGGCCTGTTTCTGGAAGCAAGTACATCACTTATTATTTCCGTAAAAAAATAAATGTACCATCGGTTGCCGCTTTGGGTGATTCTGTAGAACTAAATATTTTGCGGGATGATGGTGCTATTATTTATATAAATGGAACGGAGATAATACGCAGTAACATGCCCGCTGGTCCATTTACCTACCAGACCTTTTCCAGTACAATTGTGGACGCTGATGAAAGTACTTATTTTACATATAGATTACCAAAATCTGTTTTGATAGATGGAATCAACACCATTGCAGTAGAAGTGCATCAACGTGATGGCACCAGTTCCGACCTTGGTTTTGATCTAGAGCTAAAAGAGGTAGGCGGTGCGGCATTGCTCCGTGGGCCTTATTTACAATCTGGCACCAGCACGAGCATGGTTATACGTTGGCGTACGGATGCAGCCACCAACAGCCGGGTACGCATTGGCACTTCGGCGGAAGCGCTCAACTTGATTACGGATAATGCAGCGGCCGTAACAGAGCATGAAATCAAAGTCTCGGGATTAACACCTTTGACCAAATACTATTACAGTGTGGGCAGCACCAGCGTGATGTTGCAGGGCGATACTGCCAACTATTTTTCGACCTTGCCGACACCCGGCGCTACAGGCTTGGTTCGTATTGGAGTAATTGGTGATTGCGGTAACAACAGCACCAATCAAATTCAGGTGCGGAACCAATTGAAAAACTATCTTGGTAATAATTATATGAACTCTTGGATATTGTTGGGCGACAATGCTTACAGCTACGGAACGGATGCCGAGTTTCAAGCGGAGTTTTTTAATATATATAAAGATGGTTTTTTGAAACAGAACCCAATGTATCCGTGCCCGGGCAACCACGACTATAACAATGGTGCCAGTGTAGCGCAGAACGACCATGCCGTTCCTTATTATTCCATCTTTTCCATGCCTACCAACGGAGAGGCTGGGGGAGTAGCATCTAACAATAAAGCATATTATTCTTTTGATATGGGCAATGTCCATTTTCTATCCTTGGATTCTTACGGAAAAGAAGACAATGCCACCCGCTTATACGATACCTTGGGCAAGCAGGTACAATGGATCAAGGCCGATTTGGCCGCTAATAAAAACAAGGGTTGGGTAGTGGCTTACTGGCATCATCCTCCATATACAAAAGGCTCGCACAATTCTGATACAGAAGGTGAGCTGGTCAATATCCGCACTAATTTTATCCAAATATTGGAGCGTATGGGTGTAGATCTTATCCTTTGTGGACATAGCCACGATTACGAACGTAGCAAGTTGCAAAAGGGCCATTATGGTTTGGAAACATCTTTTGACGAAACTATCCATAACCTAAGCACCTCTAGCGCTTTGTATGATGGAACCAGTAATTCTTGCCCTTACACCAAAGATTCCGTTACCCGCTTGCAAGGCACCGTGTATGTGGTAAGTGGCTCCGCCGGACAGTTGGGTGGCACCACGGCAGGATATCCGCATGATGCCATGTATTACTCCAATGCTACCAACGGTGGATCAATGATTTTGGAAGTGGAAGGCAATAGATTGGATGCTAAATGGGTATGTGCCGACGGCGTGATCCGCGACCATTTTACCATGATGAAAGATGTAAAGAAAAGCATAGATACCGTTATCAGCATGGGCAGCAGCATCACTTTGTCTGCATCCTACATTGGAACATATAGCTGGCAACCGGGCAATCAAAATACAAAGTCGATTACCGTTACGCCACCCGTAGGTATCACTACGTATGTGGTAAAAGATAGTTATGATTGTATCGTAGATTCTTTCAAGGTAACCGTGAACGCTCCGCTGCCATTGGCTTGGGGCAATATAAAGGGTTGGTACGAAAAGAACAGCAAAGCCATTCAATTACAATGGCAAACCTTGAACGAACAGGACAATAGTTATTTCGAAATAGAACGTTCGTTAGAGGGTAATAATTTTGTATATGTTGGAAAGGTAAATGCGATGGGCAATAGCAATGCTGCACTTTCTTACAACTTTTTGGATAAGCAAATAGATAAAGAAAAATATATATACTATTATCGCATCAAGCAAGTGGACAAGAATGGAGCCTACAAATATTCGCCAACGGTGGCTGTTAAAATGAGTGGTAGCACTGCCGATGTGGACGTGCAGGTATTGCCAAACCAAGGGCGTAGCAGCGAGATGAAAATCCGTTTGTTGAATATGACTTCGCTTCAAGCATCGCTTAAACTAACAGATGCATCTCGTAGGGTGTTGTTCAATAACCCGGTAGCACTTAATGCATCTTTACAGTCGTTTATGCCCGATGTAAAAGCAGGTGTGTACTTTCTTACGATTGTTACTGAGTCTGCGATTATGACCAAACAAATAATAGTTCATTGATAATATCGATTGATTTTAATAGCCCACTGCGAATGTGCAGTGGGCTTTTTTTGTGCCCATGCGCAATTAAAAAGAAAGACTTGTTACATTTATGTTGCAATATTCCTTTTCGATTTATATATTAAAGAAAATTTATGCCCGAACTTGTGATCGAAGCCCGCAACGCTGCCATCAGTGCCAACATGAAAGTAAAACGTATTCTTCCTTTTCGCCTGCGGCGGATGATTGGCCCATTTATTTTCATGGATCATGCGGGGCCGGTGGATATTACGATTCAGCAACCATCGGCCTTAGATGTTTTGCCGCATCCGCATATCGGTCTATCCACCGTGAGCTACTTATTTGGCGGGCAGGTTACGCATCGTGACAGCTTGGGCATAGAGCAGATCATCCGCCCTGGCGAAGTCAATTGGATGACGGCCGGAAGGGGAATTTCACACTCCGAAAGGTTTGAGGATCCTGCTGCACTTGCAGGCGGGTTGGAGCTGATACAAACTTGGGTAGCCTTGCCGGAAAAAGATGAAGAAGCCGCCCCTTCGTTTACAAATTACACACCGGAACAACTACCTATTTATACCGATAAAGGCGTTTGGATGCGATTGATAGCCGGCGATGCATACGGACTTAAAAACGGCGTGCAAACCAATTCTCCGCTGTTTTATTTGCATGTAGTGCTGCAACCGGGTGCCAGTTTCGGGCTGCCGAAGGAGCATGCTGAGCGAGGTTTTTACATTGCGAAAGGCAGCGTGGAAATTGCCGGCGTTACTTATAGCGAAGGTAAAATGTTGGTGTTTAAAAAAAGGGACGAGCCGTTGATTATCGCCAAAGAACCGACCACCTTGATGCTGCTTGGCGGTGAACCACTGGGTGAACGTTTTATCTGGTGGAATTTCGTTTCTTCCCGCAAAGAGCGCATCGAACAGGCCAAAGCAGACTGGAAACAAGGTCGCATTATCCTACCACCGAACGACAACCATGAATTTATCCCGTTACCGGATGATAACTCGAGGCCCACAGGAAGCAATCCCAGTCCCGAGCCACTTTCCTGATCACGGCTTCGTTTTAGGAAGGACTCTTCAAGCTGCCAAATCACCTTCATACATAAAATTTGAAAGAGGAGGTTGTAATAATCAAAAGAAAAATATATGACAACAAATTAAAGTCTTGGAGTTGGACTTGTATTATTTCACGCTAACAAACGAAAAATCCGTGAAGCTCTGTTCAGCCCATTTGATTCGTGTTAAAAAAATTACATGCCAGATGGCTTTCCACTGCCGCAAATGCCAGTATTTTACAGTAAAATCAAGTATTCGTGCAAGAAATCTTAAGGAAACAAATCGAAAAAATAGTAGCACTTGCTGACGATGAATTTGATTTTGTACTGACGCACTTTATTTTTAAAAAGTTCAAGAAACATCAATACTTGTTACAGGCCGACAACCCTGCACGGCACGATCATTTTGTGGCCAAAGGATTGCTCAAATCGTTTTACTTGAACGATGCAGGAAAAAGCCATATCCTACAATTTGCACCGGAGGATTGGTGGATATCCGACCCGCAGGCTTATCTCAACGAGATGACGGCAACCCTCAATATCGATTGCCTCGAGGATTCCGAAGTTTTTTTGTTGTCCCTCGAGAATAGGGAAAAACTTTGTGCCGATTCCAGCAACATGCAATACTTCTTCCGCAAAAAAGCACAGTCTGGCTATATCGCTTTGCAAAAGCGGATACAATCTTTGGTGAGCCTAAATGCTAAAGAACGCTACGAGCAATTCTTGCAGCAGTACCCGCATTTGTCGCAACGCATTTCCAAAACGATGATTGCCTCTTACTTGGGCATTTCCCGAGAAACCTTGAGTCGCATTACAGATAGCTGATGTGATATTTGTCACAGGTATTTTGTGCGGTTTATCCTTTGTGGCCCACTGACTATATTGGACTTTTGTGCCTTCAAATTAAAATATGATTATGGATAAAATAGCATTGGTAGTGGGTGCCAGCGGAATTACCGGCAGCAACCTGGCCGAAAAACTGATAGCCCAAGGTTGGGAAACATACGGCTTGGCCCGCACACCAAACAAGGAGATCAACCAGCTGAAACCAGTTGCAGCAGACTTATTAGATAAAGATGGCCTCACTGTAGCATTGGCCAACATCAAGCCCACTCACGTGTATATTACCACCTGGATGCGCAACGAAACCGAAGCGGAAAACATACGGGTAAATAGCCTGATGGTACGAAATCTGTTGGATGTGTTATCACCCAAAAAATCGGTGGAGCATGTGGCGTTGGTAACTGGATTGAAACATTATCTAGGGCCGTTTGAAGCCTATGCCAAAGAAGGATTTTTACCAGAAACGCCCTTGCGGGAAGAACACCCAAGGCTGAATCTCGAGAACTTTTACTATGCACAGGAAGATGAGGTGTATGCCGCCGCCGATCGTGACGGCTTCACCTGGAGCATTCATCGGCCGCATACCGTTATAGGCAAGGCTGTGGGCAATGCTATGAACATGGGAACAACCTTGGCCGTGTATGCGTCTATATGCAAAGAAACTGGCCGCCCCTTTATTTGGCCAGGCTCCGCGGCACAATGGAATGGTTTGTCGGATGTGACCGATGCAAGGGTTTTGGCCCAACACCTGATTTGGGCGTCCACAACAGATGCTGCCCGCAACGAAGCTTTCAACGTGGTGAATGGCGATTATTTCCGCTGGAACTGGCTCTGGAAACGCTTGGCAGCTTATTTCGGAGTGGAGGCTGTAGGTTTCAACGGCAGCATCCAATCCCTGGAAAAAGAGATGGCTAACGATGGCGCCGTATGGGAACAGATTGCTGAAAAATATAATTTAAAGGAAAAATCCATCAATCGTTTGGCCACCCCTTGGCATACCGACCTCGACCTTGGCCGGCCAATAGAAGTAATGACCGATATGTCGAAAAGTCGCAAGCTCGGGTTTACGGTTTTTCAAAATACGGAGGAGACTTTTTATGAATTGTTCGAGCAGTTGCGTGTTACGAAATTGATTCCATAATAATAAATTAAAATATCTTTTTGGAATGCCGGGACAGTTTTGTTTCGGCATTTTTTTGGATCATGAGGTGGCATATAAATCCGCCGAAGAATACTGTCAATGAGAAGGAATAGAACTATTGATAGAATGATGATAATAATTTTTGACTATGCTAAAGTTTTGGATATAAAACAAGGATCGGACAAGGCGCATGGGTGCTGGAACGCAGATTGATTAGCAGGTGGCGTACGCACCGGCACGCAGTTCCATCAACTGTTACTTTATAGGCCCCTTAAATTCGTTTCGTAAAACATAATTTATGGGGCAATGTGTACCAAGTCTGCGTTGCTCGTTTGCAAAATAGGGATGGCTTTACCAATTGGGTGCGAAGCTTTGAAAGTTTGTCCGAGCAAAGTGGCAATCGTAGCGGCAATCTGCCGCTGAAAAATCTGATTATTGGTTTTTATCTCACCGCTGTTTTGTATGCCCGCGCCCATCATCGCCATCCATACTTCGCCACTTCCTTGGGTAAAAATGCCATGCCATTGCCAAGAGTTGGGTTTCTTTCCCCGGCCATGGTCGGTGGTAATAATAAAGGTGGTATTGTTGCGATAAGCGCTATCGGATTGTACCAAGTACCATAAATCTGCAATAATTCGATCGGCATTGTTGGCTGCTCGCAGGTATTGGGCGTAGTCTTTTTGGTGGGCAAATTCGTCCGTTTCACCCAGGCCGAGGAACATCACTTTTGGGTGTTCTGCAAGGATATATTCCTTGGCCGCCAAAAAGGTAAGTTCATCGTGGCGGGTGTGCGATTGGTCGGATATATTTGTTTGTATCTTATTGATGGAATTTGCCATGGAGGCGGTGTCTACCTTTGCGGTTTCTTCGTAGCCGCAATTAACGGTAAAGCCTGATCGTTCTTCATTCAGGATAAAGTGGAACTTGTCCCAGGATGTAAATGCCGCCACTTTTCCCTTATAATCTTCCTGCTGGTTCAGGTATTCTAGTATGTTGGTATTGCTATTGTACACCGGTGTGTTGGGGATCAAATGGAGGTCTGCATAACCCGTAAATATTTCATTGTATCCTGGATAAGATATTTTATATATATTCTTGACGTTCATTTTATTGTCCCAAAGGCGGTTGCCATATAATTGGCCGGCTTTCGACAGTACATTCCATAAAAAGGGCATTAGTTTCTGCCTTCTAGCGAGGGTGTCTTCGTCCCAAAACATTTGCTTGATAAAGCCAGTTTCATGGCACTGCGCAGGGTTGTCCATAATGGCAGCATCAGCTCCGGTAAATACTTCTTGCCAACGAAGCCCATCGATCGTAATAATAAAAATATTCCTTGCTTTGGTACCTGGTTGCGAAAAGCCCTGTGTCAATAGCGCTGATAACAGTATCAAAAATATCGGCTTCATATGTAAGGTTTTACAAAACAACATTTTGAATGTGTCTCCAATGTGAAACCAGCGTTATGTAAGTATTACCATTGTAATAATGCTTGGATGTGTCGATCAGCAATTCATTTTATATAAGCGAGAGGCCGAAACAGAAAATGGTAATGCTTTAACGGTAAGCTTTTAAAACATTACTAAAAGACATTCCCATCCTTTATGGTTGTTACATCGCTATGCTGCCATTTGTATTCGGTGGGGTTTACAGTGCAGCGGTCTTGAAATGATGGTGTAGTTTTATAGCTGCAAGCCAATCATTGTTACCACTTTGGTTGTGACAACATTAATTTTGATGGTTTCTACAACACACTCACCATAATGATGAAACTAAAATGTCAATAAGGAAACTTCATTATCTATCAGGACTGATTATTTCAGTGTTTGTTGCACTACATTTATTTAATCATATTGTAAGTATATGGGGAGCTGATAGGCATATTGAAATGATGAATACTTTGCGGACATGCTATCGCAATATTTTTGCTGAAACCGTTTTGATAATGGCAGTACTCGTACAGATTGTTTCAGGATTAAGACTTTTTAAAACGAACAAAAAAAAGGCAACCACTCACTTTGATAAATTACATATTTGGACGGGACTTTACTTAGCATTTTTCTTGGTCATTCATGTTAGTGCCATTTTGGGAGGCAGGTTTTTGCTGCACCTCGACACCAATTTTTATTTTGGTGCAGCGGGATTGAATACATTTCCTTTTAATTTATTTTTTATACCCTATTACGCACTCGCCATTGTTTCCTTTTTGGGACATATCGCTTCCATTCACGACAAAAAAATGAAGCAATCATTTTTGGGATTATCACCACGCACGCAATCTAATGGCATCATCATGTTATCCTTTATTATATGTATACTAATATTGTATGGTATGACAAATCATTTCAAAGGCGTTAAAATTCCAAAAGAATATGAAGCGGTAGTTGGCAAATAAATAATGAGCCACCTGTATGTGGTAGGGTAGGCTATAGCATAGCAGCCACAACCGCTCATAGGAATTACCGCTTTAAAGACACGACTTTATAAAATAAGCATTATCAAATATTGACATAACATTTATATTTAATTCAACCCATATATTCATTTGGCGTTACCCCAGCCTTTTGCTTGAAAAGCCTGCCGAAATGAGATGGATATTTGAACCCTAATTCATAAGCGATTTCACTGATGGATTTGCCAAGTGGGCATTGCCACCGGCCAATATGAAAATGGTTTTCGAAAACAAATCCGCCCAGGACCTGGCTAAACAAATAATGGATTACAACCGCAACGCTACAAGAATAAAACCTAACTGCTAGAACATGCAAGGGTCACCCTCGTGAAATGGAGATGGAACCCCAGTGAAAGAAGAACAACGCCACCACTCGATTATCCAGCATTTTTGAAAGCTTGGGATACTTGAATCAACACGGGTGGTTATGCGCCGGCGAAGTAATACGGTACAAAAGAAATTATATGTGATATTATTGATTGTCTTTTGGATACATACGATATTTCCGCAGGATTTTCCTTTAAATTCAAGCGTTAAGGGCATTTGATTATTGATATATTCCAAAATGAAATCTCACAAGAACACATAACGCCAAGAAAAAGTCTAGCCCAATCAATGACTCAGGTTAAGTTATTTTGGATGCAGGTTATTCTAATCTGCCATCCTTTAAGGTAGATTCTACTTTTATAGAAGTCGACGACCGGAGGTCAAATAGTTGTTCAGTAACAACTATTGTAATATAATTAGGGTATATAAAATAAAAAAAATGAAAACTAGGTACGTGGATAGGTTTCCCATATTTTCGGCAAATGTTTAAGTTTAGATACCATAAAATGTAAAAATGATAAATAGGATAAAAGCAGCAATAAAAAATAACATTAGAAAAGTCAGTGTTCCCACTGGATTTTATTGGAGTTTAAAGGGGCATTGTCCCTGCTGTGATCATGACGTAACCTTCAGCTCCAGCAACAGTTGGTTGCGGGACTATTTTGTGTGTTCAAATTGCCATAGCCTCCCGCGGGAACGTGCCTTGATGTTGACAATCCAAAAACATTATCCGAACTGGAAAGATTTAACCATCCACGAGTCTTCACCAGAAAATAGGGGTGCGAGTTTAAAGCTAAAAAGATATTGCAAGAACTATACCTCTACACAATATTACGCCGATAGACCATTCGGTAGCATGGTCAACGACCACCGCAACGAAGACCTGGAAAACCAAACTTTTCAAGACGCTGTTTTTGACCTCATCATAACACAAGATGTGATGGAACATGTGTACGATCCCCAAAAAGCATTCTTCGAAATTGCCCGGACCTTAAAAAAAGGCGGTTCCCATATCTTTACAGCGCCCATTATCAACCATCATCAACCGACCGAAGTTTGGGCCACTAAGGGAGCTAATGGAGAGCCCATCTTTCTCAAAACAGCGGAGTACCACGGCAATCCGGTAAGTCCAAAAGGTTCGCCAGTAACCATGCATTGGGGTTTTGATATCGTTGATTTCATCGAAGAAAAAAGCGGCCTATATACTACAGTAGAATATATCGATAACCTGGATTTTGGTATCCGTGCAGAATTCATAGAGGTATTGGTAAGTAAAAAATAACCGATAACCCCGCATCTGTCAGGGCTTATCGATCATGCCGTTTTTGAAAAAAATCGGCTATTTCTTGGCCCGAGCCGGGATGCTTACACCAAGGTAAACTCAACTTTGTTCAGAACAATGTTCAAGACAAGACTGTACCAATGCGGGATGTCCCACAGGGAATTCTCCCCAATTCAGGCCTTAATGGCAATGGATGATTGATACATTACAAAAAAACACCTAATTTAATTTCCTCATCAAACGCTTTAGCTGGCAAGACTGATTCCCAGCAACGGAATGTCAATTTCGCAATCGGCTAGCGCATACGATAGGCAAGCATTTTCTAGCAACCATGATAACCGGCCTCAAAATAATCCCAACGGCGGATGGTTCAAAAAAACGTCATCCTTCGATTCTCCATGGATGCACATCAATCCTAACCCACTTTCTATTATGATGTAGGTGTGTTGTTCCTTTTGTGCTTGAGGGAACATAGTATCGATAAGTATTATTAGAAGTAAACTCAATTACTAGTTCAGATAATATCTTACAATCAATTTTTTTTGTACAGCCTCATTATTTGCTGTGCTTGCCTATATTGCGAATCAAATAATTACCATGCTTTTACATATAAGGGGCAAACAGGTTGGGCGAAAACATGATTTGATTACCAAGGACATTGAAATTGACGATATTGGCTTGCAACCCACGATCCAGCAGTTGATACTGGCAGTGGTAAAACAGCAAGTGGATGCCTTCAACCAAAAACCTTATGAGAAAAACCTGCTTCCTTTTTTAGATAAAGATGCCATAGATGAGCAGGCTAGCACCGGCAAAGTGGGATTCGGAAGCATCTATAACGAAAAAAAAGTAGCTATCGATGTCGCTGGCAGCACGGCTTTGCAAGCTTTTGAAGATGGCATGTTTGCCTTGTTTGTAAACGATGAGGAATGCAATACGCTACATCAAACCATTACCCTGAACAATGAAACGGTGGTTACTTTTATCCGCTTGGTATTTTTAGCAGGCAGCTTTTGGTGATAGTTTCTTTAAAACACAATTTTTAATATATACACTCAACTACGTGACACAAGAACAGATAATTGCTCAACTCGCAGACAAGAAAATAACCAATCCCTATCAAAATTATATCGGCGATTTAAAAGCTGTTTTTGACGCACCAACAGATAAAGGATTTCTCGGAAAACTGAAATCGATTTTTTCGGACAAGCAAGAAAAAACGCTTTTAACGAAGCACAACGCCGAAATAGGCTTGCTCTTGTTGAATGCGGTAAAAGAGACAGAAGACAAGGCGCAAGGTGTAAAAAGCTACCAAGTTGGCGTAGCGTACAAAAGCAAAAGGTATGATCGACTGGAGGAATTGCTCGGCACCGAAACCTGGAACGACCCAGCGCATTATCACCTATTGATCTATTTTTTTGGCGATGAAAAAGCTGCATACGTTAAGCATGCTTGGGAACAAGTGCCTTTTCAGATGTATCAACAAGGATATGAAAGACGATCGTTCCGGGCACCCCAAAACAAGGAACTGTATTTCAAGATACAAGTCAATTTTTTGATTGCCATCATCGGGCAAAGCTATATCAATCAATACGACCATCTATACAATCCGGTATATACTTATTACAACTTATCTACGGTGGAGCAAATAAAATATGCTCACGGGTTAAGTAGTGGCAATCCGGCATTGTTCAGGTTGTGGTCGGCTGCTATTGACCTTGGCAATCAAGCCGCATTGCAACAAGCAGAGGATATCATTTTCAACAAAGATGAAGAAGGTAAAGTTACAACCAGCATCATCAAGGCATTGCTGAACAGCAATAAATTGGAAGCTTGGCAATTGGTAGAAAAATTGTTGCTGGCTGCCCAACGGCAAGAAGGTCTTCGCCAGAGCATTTTGGAATCGCTGGATGAAACAAGTATTGGCGGACTTAAATATATGATAAAGGTTATTTTAGATAATAACCTTGCAAGATTTTCATCGGTGGTTCGTGCGGTAGATGTGTGGGCTGGCCTTGGTTGGGAAAGCGAAAGGGAAACCACCGTTCGTAACTTTTTGCAAAGCGCTCAATTGTATCTCGAAAACCCAGACCAGATCCCAGCAGCCATACAAAGCATGAACAACATGGATGTGTACATGGCCTTGTGGGCGCAAGGGGTGTACGATGTAAAGAAAACCT
>Ga0247739_10000405_pt1 | contig 15404 bp, 13 predicted proteins | sample UWRJL058202B2_FD_180943 | JGI IMG/M metagenome (GOLD analysis project Ga0247739, IMG submission 180943) | Plant litter microbial communities from Arlington Agricultural Research Station in Wisconsin, United States - UWRJ-L058-202B-2 | ecosystem: Environmental > Terrestrial > Plant litter >...
AGCTAACAGAGCAGGCCTCAACAGCCGACTTCAGCATGTTCCAGGACCCCGTGCTGGGCTTACCCACCGACACACGGGCGCTGTATAGTGACCAGCCCGCGCAATACATCCAGGACGTGACGGCCACCCCCAACTTTCCGCTGGCGGCGACGCTCGCCCGAGAGATGTGGCTACTGCAGTTCGGCCAGGAAGTTGATGGAGTAATCGCCGTCGATCCCTTTGTGTTGGGCTACCTACTGGATGTAACCGGCCCACTCACACTCGCGACCGGTGATCAGCTCACTGGTGCCAACACGGTGCCGCTTCTCCTCAGCGAGGTCTATGCGCGCTACTCGGAGCCTGCCGATCAAGATCTGTTCTTCGCGGCGGCCGCGGCCGCTGCCTTTTCTCATGTGGTCAGCGGTGCTGGAGACCCTACCCTCCTCATTGGCGCTCTGGCCAAAGCGGCTAACGAGAAGCGGGTGCTGCTGTGGAGCGCCCACGAGGAGGACCAGTCATTACTCACCGGCACGACTCTGGCTGGCGAACTGCCGGTGAGCGACACTGATACTCAGCGGTTCGGCGTCTACCAGAACGATTCGACTGCCGCGAAGATGGGCTATTACCTCACGACATCGATCGCAGCAGGCAGTGACAACTGCCGCAACGACGGTCGAGCAACCATGGCGGTCGACATCACCATGACGAGCACAGCGCCCCTGGACGCCGCGACCGCATTGCCCGAATACGTCACTGGGGCCGGGGCATACGGTACTCCGCCGGGGATCATCAGTACCATCGTGTACGTTTACGGCCCGCCGGGAGCGAGCAACCTAGGAGCGACCGGTTTCGACGGTCTTGGTGTTCACCCAACGGAGGATGAGGGCTACCCGGTTACTAGCTTCCAGGTGGATCTCGCGCCGGGGGAAACCAAGACGGTGCGTGTCTCGATGCTCAGCGAGTCGCCCTACACGGGACCGGTCGAGATTGCAGCAACTCCGGGAGTTAATACGCACGTAACCGTGGAACCTTCGCTTATCTGTTAATTTGCCCTACAGTGGTGAGAGTCCACCTCATGTACCGGTGTCGCTACATTCTTTTCAGCGCGTTCACGGCCGCGCATTAATCGCAGGGAGTTTTTTATGTTCAAGAAAGCAATCGCAGTCACGGCTCTAGCGGTCGTCGCGTTCGTCAGCGTTCCGATGGCGGCATTCGCCTACGACGAGAACAGCACCATCACGACGAGCGACTCGACACCCACCCCCGGTCAGGCGGTCACCGTATCGTTCAACGCCGGGTCGTTCGATAACCTCGAGCCGGTAAGCCTGTCGGTCAGCGGCAATGGTGACCCCGGCATCGCTGCTCTTGCAGGCACCGCGACCGTCAACAAGCAGGCTTCGGCTACCGGCGCTGTGACGGCCGCCGTCACGATCCCGACTAACGGGTCCGGCACCTACACGGTAACCGCCGCCGGCGGCACCTCTGGCCGTATCCTCAACGCAGTACTCACCGTCGTCGCGGCGGACTCTGGACTCGCTGTTACCGGCTCGACCTTCCCGGTGCTCTGGCTCTGGGTTGGTGGCGGTGCCCTCGCTCTCGGCATCGCGCTTGTCGTCGTTCTTGCCGTGTCGCGTCGCCAGCACAACCGCGCATAACACAGCAACTAACCACAACCCCGGCAGCCGTTTCCCTGCGGACCTGCCGGGGTTTGCTGTGTTCGGATGTTGACGACGAAGAGTTAGAAAAGGGTGGGCTGCGGGCTTCCCGGCGGCAACTCCTGCGCCACCAATCCGCCCGGACCACGGAACACTCGCGTCGTGGGGTTCATGACCCCGCGATCGAGCCCGTGCCGCTTGATGAGCGGCTTGATTCTGTCGGCCAGCCAGCGACGGTAATCTTTCGGCGCGTACGCGCTGCCGCCGTACATTTGGGTGTACCGCTCGGCGAGCTCAGGATGCTCCCTCTCGAGCCATTGCATGAACCACTCTCGCGCCCCCGGCCGAAGGTGTAGCGAGGAGTACATCACCGAACTGGCCCCAGCCTCCTTGACCCGCGAGAGCGCTCGATCGAGGTGGTCCCGGGTGTCGGTGAGGTACGGCAGCACCGGCATCATGAATACGGTGCAATCCATCCCCGCGTCGCGAATGGCGCGCACCGTTGCAAGCCGGGCCGCGTTCGACGGCGCCCCGGGCTCCACGGAAGCCTGCAGCTCGTCGTCGTGCACCGCGATCGTCATCGCCAGGTCAATTCGCACCGACTCGCTCGCCTCGGCCAGCAGCGCAAGGTCGCGGCGCAGCAGCGTGCCTTTCGTCAGGATGCTGAACGGAGTGCCGCTATGCGCGAGAGCCGCGATGATTCCAGGCATGAGACGATACCGTCCTTCCGCGCGCTGATAAGGATCGGTATTGGTTCCGAGGGCGACGGCTCCATGCTTCCAACTCGGCTTCGCCAACTCCTTGGCGAGCACCTCGGCAACGTTGACCTTCACGATTATCTCGCTGTCGAAGTCGCTGCCGGCGTCGAGATCGAGGTAGGTGTGTGTGTTGCGCGCGAAGCAGAAGGTGCAGGCGTGACTGCACCCGCGGTACGGGTTGATCGTCCAGTGGAAGGGCATCGCGCTCTCCCCCGGCACCCGGTTTAGCGCGCTCTTCGCGAGCACTTCGTGAAACCGGATCCCGGCAAATTCAGGGGTCGCGACGGTGCGGACGAGGCCCTTCAGCTGCGACATGCCCGCGAGCGCGTCGGTTGTTTCTGCGGTTAGTTCTTGCCCATTCCACCTCATGACCTCATTCGAACATAGGTTCGAACGTCAAGCAAGCCTCCGAGCGAGTCGGGCATCGAGCGCCGGGTGAGCGATGATGGCCAGCAATCCCCCGACCAGCGCGCCGATCGAATTCGAGAGCACGTCGCGAGGGGTACCGAACCGCTCGGGCAGGAGGAGGAACTGTGCCACCTCAATAAGGATCGAGACGGCGGGCCCCACCAGGATGGGCACCCAGCCCAGTCGCACTGGGAGGGCCAGCCCCAACAGGAAGGCGAGCGGCACGAACATCCCGATGTTGGCCGTGAATTCGAGGGCGAGATAATCGAACCATCGCGGCAGCCCCCAGACGTGCATCACCCCAAGGACGCGGGTGATGTTGGTCTCCTGATCGCGGTCGATGGGTGACGGCCACGCGACGACGAGCGCAACCATAGCCGAGTAGAGGCCCAGCAGCGTGAGCGCGACGGGGCGACGCACTACGGGTTGATCTGCAGCGTCTTCGCGGTGCGCGCGATCGTCTTCGCGGCGAGCTCCGCGTTCTCGGCAAGGGGATGGCCGTAGGTGGGGATCATCCGCGCGAGTTCCGGCTTCCATGCCTCCACCCGGTCGGGGAAACACTTCTCGATCAGCGCAAGCATGATCGGCACGGCGGTTGACGCTCCCGGCGACGCCCCCAGCAGACCGGCGATGCTCCCGTCTTCGGCCGAGACCACCTCCGTGCCGAACTGCAGAACGCCGAGCTTCTTCGGGTCTTTCTTGATCACCTGCACGCGCTGGCCGGCCGTGATGCGGTACCAGTCCTTGGGGTCGGCGTCAGGATAGAACGCCTTGAGCTCTTTGAACTTGGTCGCTGGGCTCGCGGCAACCTGCCCGAACAGATACCGCACCAACCCCAGATTGCTGAGCCCGGCCGCGAGCATCGGCACGATGTTGTGCCAACGGATGCTCGCAAACAGGTCGAGCACCGATCCGGTCTTCAGGAACTTCGGGCTGAAGCCCGCATAAGGGCCGAACATCAGGCTTCCCGCGCCTTCGACGACGCGGAGATCGAGATGAGGGACTGACATCGGCGGCGAGCCGACCGCCGCCTTGCCGTAGACCTTCGCGCGGTGCTTGGCGACGAGGTCAGGGTTGTCCGTGCGGAGGAACTCCCCACTGACCGGGAAGCCGCCGTACCCGCGGATCTCTTTGATACCCGACTTCTGCAGCAGGTTCAGGGCGTAGCCGCCTGCACCCACGAACACGAACCGTGCCGTCACCGGCTCGAGCGGAGTCGAGCCGACGTCGTAGCGCATCGTCAACCGCCACAGCCCGTCGCGCTGCTTCTTGAGGTTTTTCACCACGACGCCCTCGTTGAGGCCAGCGCCCGCTTCGACGAGGTTGTCGGTGAGCAGGTGCGAGAGAGCGCCGAAATCGACGTCGGTGCCAGCAGCGACGTGGGTCGCGGCAAACGGCTGCGACCTCAACCGGCCAGGAATCATCAGCGGCGCCCAGGCGCGAACGGTGCGCGCGTCTTCGCTGTACTCCATGCCCTGGAACAAGGGGTGATCTTTCAGCGCCTCGTACCGCTTGCGCAGGTACTTCACGTTGTCTTCACCCCACACGAAACTCATGTGCGGAGTGGGATTGATGAAGGCGGACGGGTCAGGCAGAGCGCCGGTCTCGACGAGGAACGACCAGAACTCGCGAGAGACCTGAAACTGTTCGTTGACCTTTACCGCGCTGGCGATGTCGATGCTGCCGTCAGCGCGAATGGGCGTGTAATTGAGTTCGCAGAGAGCGGCGTGGCCGGTGCCAGCGTTGTTCCAGGGGTTGGAGCTCTCCTGAGCCAGATCGCCCAGGCGCTCGTAGATCTGAATATCCCAGTCGGGTTCGAGCTGCTTGAGAAGGGTTCCGAGGGTGGCGCTCATAATGCCGCCGCCGATCAGCGCTACATCGACTGTTTTGCTCACTCGTCAAGTCTAATCTTCGGCTCATCGAGGGCTTTGCCCTGAGCGCCGAGCAGAACAGTCATTCTTAACTGGGCTTACGGACGACCAAGCCCCACGTACGTCCATCCCGCCGCGCGCCACTCGGCAGGATCGAGAGCATTGCGACCGTCGATCACCGTTCGGCCAGAGGTGAATGGTTCAAGGTCGGCGGGCTTCAGCTGACGGAATTCTGTCCATTCAGTGACGAGCACCACCACATTTGCATCGCGGACCGTGTCTCCGAGATCGTCTGCGAACGACAACTGGGGATGGACGCGTCGAGAATTTGGAATCGCTTCCGGATCGGTGGCTGTGACATTGGCCCCCAACCCGTGCAGGCGCACGGCGACGTCTAGGGCCGGCGAGTCGCGAATGTCATCGGAGAAAGGTTTGAACGCCAAGCCAAGAACCGCGACCTTCTTCTCGAAAGGCTCCCCGTCGAGAGCGTCAACGACCAAGTCGACGACGCGATCTCGGCGACGCAGGTTGATCTTGTCGACCTCTTTGAGGAACGCTACAGATTCGCCGCGTCCCAGCTCTTCGGCACGAGCAGTGAAAGCTCGGATGTCCTTCGGCAGGCAGCCGCCGCCGAACCCAACCCCTGCGCCCAGGAATTTGCGGCCGATGCGGGCATCGAACCCGATTGCGTCGGCAAGCTGGGTGACGTCGGCGCCAGTTACTTCCGCAATCTCGGCCATGGCGTTGATGAATGAGATCTTGGTAGCCAGGAAGGCGTTTGCTGCGACTTTGACGAGCTCGGCGGTGGCGTAGTCGGTGACCACCAGCGGGGTGTCATTGCCGAGCGCGGTGGCGTATACCTCGTTCAGGATCGCGGTCGCTGAGGCTCTGGAGGCATCATCCGCGGGCACGCCGTACACCAGCCGGTCGGGGGCGATGGTGTCTTTCACTGCAAACCCCTCTCGGAGAAATTCGGGGTTCCACGCGAGCTGCGCGCCCGAGCCAGCGGTCACCTTAGCCGCCAACCGCTCAGCGGTGCCAACGGGCACCGTTGACTTCCCAACAACCAAGTCGCCGTCTGAGAGATACGGGATAAGGCCGTCGATCGCCGCATCGACATAGGTGAGGTCGGCAGCGTTCTCGCCTCTGCGCTGCGGGGTCCCCACGGCCACGAAGTGCACCACAGCACCCTTCGCCTCGGCGAGGTCAGTGGTGAATCGCAGGCGACCGCTAGCCAAAGCTGAGGCGAGAATCTCAGGCAGACCCGGCTCGAAAAAGGGAGCGTCACCGTTGCTGAGTGATTGGATCTTCGCAGCGTCGACGTCAATTCCGACCACCTCATGGCCGAGCTCCGCCATCGAAGCGGCATGGACGGCGCCCAAGTAGCCACAGCCGATGACGGACATCTTCATCAGTGTTGGTCCAGGTAGTCAGCAACCAACCAGTCAGCCATGCCCGAGAGAGCCTCACCAACGGCCTTATGCTTCGCGTGCTCGCGATACGAGTTGAAGGCGTCTTCGCTCTCGAACAGCACGTTCTGGACGATGACGGCGCCTTTTCGATCATCGATCGACGCCTTCAGCGTCCATTCGAGGATCCCGGGCTGGTCGCGCAGGGCAGAGATTTGGTCTACCGCGTGCATCCTCGAGTCTTCGTCTATCGCGTCGTAGAAACGGAAGAGAACGATGTGTCGAAGGCGGGTCATGGTCATCCCCTGATCTCGGAACTATGCGACCTGAACCAGTCGACGGTCGAGGCTACCCCGTCAGCGAGCCCGATTTTCGATCGCCAGCCGGCGTCGGCAAGCTTCGTCACGTCGAGTAGTTTCTGGTGCATGCCATCGGGCTTGGAGGTATCCCACTCCGTGTCACCTTCGAAGCCGACGGCGGAGGCGACAGTCTCGGCAATCTCCTTGATCGTGACATCCGACCCGGTGCCCACGTTGACCTGGGCGGGCCCGTCGTAGTGCTCGAGCAGGTGAAGGCACGCGGCCGCCATGTCGTCGACGTGCATGAACTCGCGGCGCGGCGACCCGGTGCCCCAGTTGGTGACTGTCGCGGCACCCGACTCCACTGCCTCCTCGTACCGGCGGATGAGGGCTGGCATCACATGCGAGCCCTGCGGCGAGAAGTTGTCCCCAGGGCCATAGAGGTTCGTCGGCATGGCCGAGATCCAGGGAAGACCGTACTGTTTGCGCACCGACTGCACGCCCAGGATGCCCGCGATCTTCGCGATCGCGTACGCGTCGTTCGTAGGCTCGAGGTAGCCGGTGAGCAGGTATTCCTCCTTGATCGGCTGCTCGGCATGCGCCGGGTAGATGCATGATGAGCCCAGGAATAGCAGGCGCTCAACGCCGACTTCCAGTGCCGCGTCCATGACGTTCACCTGCACCTGCAGGTTCTCGGAGAGGAAGTCGACGGGGTACGTGCTGTTGGCCATGATGCCGCCGACCTTCGCCGCAGCGAGCACCACGTACTTCGGCTTCGCCTCCCGCATGAAATCGAAGACCGCCGGCCGGTCGGTGAGGTCGACCTCGGAACGGGTCTTACCGATCAGGCCCGTGAAGCCCTGATTCTCGAGATTTCGCCAGATGGCGGACCCCACGAGGCCTCGGTGGCCCGCGATGTATAGGGGAGCGTCTCGGTCTAGCGGAGCGGGCGTGAACCCCGTGCTGTCAGTCATTTCGTCACCTGTTCCCCCGAATGTCGGGCGTGATGGTTAGGCCACAGAGTGGCACAGCTTTGTGAACCCCGCGTTACGGAGTTCTATTTCGTTTTCCACGACTCCAGGTCGACGGTGTCGATCCAGTGGCCGCCTTCGTGTTGGAGAGACTGGATGTCTGCATCGACCATAATCTTCGCTAGAGCGACGCCATCAACCGTAGGCGTCCAGCCCAGCGTTCTGTTGGCTTTCGCAGGGTCACCGACGAGGGCGTCCACCTCGGTGGGGCGCAGGAAACGCTCATCGAACTTGACGAATTCCTGCCAGTCGAGGCCAACGTGGCCGAAAGAGGCATCAAGGAAGTCGCGGATCGTGTAGCCGACACCGGTGGCGAGCACGAAGTCATCCGGCTCATCAACTTGCAGCATGCGCCACATGCCCTCGACATACTCCGCCGCATAACCCCAATCGCGCACAGAGTCGAGGTTGCCGAGATACAGATCCTCCTGCAGCCCGGCCTGGATCCGCGCCACAGCCCGGGTGATCTTCCGCGTGACGAAGGTCTCGCCGCGCCGAGGGGATTCGTGGTTGAACAAAATGCCGTTGGTCGCGAAGATGCCGTAGGCCTCTCGGTAATTCTTCGTGATCCAGAAGGCATAGAGCTTCGCGGCTGCGTACGGCGACCGCGGATAGAACGGAGTCGTCTCTCTCTGCGGCGGTGGAGTTGCGCCATACAACTCGGAAGAGGACGCCTGGTAGAACTTGGTCTCGATCTTCGCCTGGCGCACCGCCTCGAGAATGCGCACTGCGCCGGTGCCCGTTGTGTCAGCCGTATGCTCCGGCTCGTCGAACGACACTCGAACATGGGACTGCGCCGCCAAGTTGTAGATCTCGTCGGGCTGGATCTCGTCGATCAGGGTGACCAGCCTCGCGCCATCGCTTAGGTCGCCGTAATACAGGAACATCTTGGCCGCTGGGTCATGGGTGTCTACGTAGAGATGGTCGAGGCGGTGAGTATTGAAACTCGATGAGCGCCTGATGAGGCCGTGCACTTCATATCCCTTGTGGAGCAGTAGTTCCGCGAGGTAGGAACCGTCCTGCCCAGTAATACCAGTTATGAATGCTCGCTTGGTCAAGATGCAGCTCCGATGATCTGGGCCGCTCCTACCCGACGCAGGTCGCTCGATACGCGAGTGGGGAGGGACATCATATGCTCCTTTGACATCGTTACTCGAGACTAGACCAGCGTGCATCGTCTTCATGGTTGAGCAGGAGCGACTTATGGGTGCGAAAGTGGGGTACGACCCTCGGCAGCAAGTCGGCCGAACAGGTCGGCTCATTCTGCGTGGCGGGGCTCAAGTACTTTCGAGTCACCTGTCAACGGAGCGGCTGCTGCGGACATGATGGTGGTATTACCGCCCGCAGCCAGGGCGAAACTGAGCGACACGAGAACGAAGTAGGACTCCTCCCCGTAACCCGGCGCCAGAGTGACCTCTGTAATCGAGGTGATCGCCAACACCAACACCGCTCCAACTGCACTGGCATGCGGCAGGTCGAGGTGGGGACGTAGGCGTGTGGCTCCGATCGCAGTCAGAATCACTCCACAAGACAAGAGCAGAGCACCCGCAATGCCCCCATCGAACAACTGCTGAAGGAAGGAGTTGTGGACTGAAGCATATTCGGGATAGGCAGATGTTCCGCTCAGTGTGCTCCCATAAGTGCTAGAGGCACCGGATAGGTATTGGCCGAGCGGGCCGTAACCAAGTACCTTGGATGAGGTCGGTACCTCAACAAACCAATAACTGCTGGACTGACCCCAAATAACGTCGCGATTTGCCAAACTCGCAGGATCCTCGCTACCGCCATCCCGAGCGAGGCCCGGCGCGACAGTTGTCAGCAGCGTGAACACCGTCGTGATTATTCCCGCCACTACAGGAAAGATCATCACAAAGACGACTGACAAGCCTGCACCCACCGGCGCAACTCTAACGACGAGCGCCGGAACGAGGAGAACCAACACAGCGACCGCTACCCCAATCACAAGCGCAGCGCGTCCGTTGGAGGCGACAAGCACCACGATCGCGCACGCGAAGCTGACCAATCGAAAGACGAGCCGACGCCAACCCGACCGGTCGAACAACAGAGGAACGGCCACGAGGAACACCGCCGCCATGACCGGGGCAAGGTTTAGATTGGTCACCAACGGGAAGACCACGCGGTCAGCTGTACCGAAGGTCGACTCCAGTGATCCGATGCGCATGTCCGCGCCTACCGATCGTGCCCCAAGGACGAAGTAGGCAAAGACATTTGCGACTAGATAAAGGCCGACACCGTCGAGTGTGGAGATGATCGCTCTACTGGAGCCTACGGAACGAGACACCAACCAGGCCGTCGCGCACGCTCCAATCGTGGCAACCGGTAGCTCGAACGAAGATGACCTCAGAGATACCCACAAAGCTGCGGCCACGAGCAATATAGGCGCCACATACCAGGTACGATCCCTCGGGCGAGAGCGGCGGCCTAACGCAGCGAGCACTAGAAACAGGAGCGCCCCGATGGCAATTGGTCTTGGCACTCCCGCATTGCCTAAGGCAAGAACGGTAGGAAGAACGAGCAACTCCCACGCCCAGTGTTGATTGGGACTTGGAGCCAGATTTCGACGATATACGGTGACAAGCGCGAAGATTGCCAATAAACCGACTAAGCAGTACCCGATCAGTTCTCCGTCATTTCCTTCGACGATAAGCGTCGCCGCGACGATGAAAGTCGGTATAACCCAAAGCAAATTCTTCATGGTCAACCTCGACCTCTCATCTCGCACTCACGATCTTCAACCACTCGCGATGTTGCCGATTGGTCCGGAGCGTCGTGACATCCGACCGGCCGTACGAGTGAATGCGCGAATAGCTTCTAAAGCGATTGAGACGGCGTAGTCGAGAATTCGGTATCGGGTGATTTTCACCCCTGTCACTCTCAGCGCCTTGCGCATGTCCTTGAAATGTTGATGCACTCCAAGTCGGGACGACACGCCCGTCATGTCAAAATTGCAGAGCATCTCAGGGATAACGATAGGACTAGTCAAGCGCGCGCATTGAATCATGAACAATTGGTCTGCGCTGATGGGAAAGTCAAGCGAGTAACGGCCAACCTTCTGAACTAGATCCGCTCCGAAAAACGACGCTTGGTGAGGAAGAGTCATAAACCCCGTGGCCAAGAAAAAGAACCGGAATGGAACATGTCCGTGGAGCCACCGAAAGTCGCCGTTCTCATCGAAGAATCTCGAAAAGCCGTAGCCCCACGATTCTCTGGGGGAGTCGATCGTTCGGAGAACCACGTCGATTGAATCGGACGACGCAAATGTGTCACCTGAATTCATAAACCAGTAAACATCCCCGGTGGCAAGCTCAAGGCCCTTATTCATTGCATCGTATATGCCTTGATCCGGCTCCGACCGCCAAGTGAGATCAGCCTGACTTGCTAAGAACGCTTCTACCGCCGGACCGGTCCCTCCGTCGATCACGATGTGCTCGATGTCGCCTGAGGACACCTGCCGCAACACGCTCGCCCTAGTCTCCTTGAGCCCAGCCAGATCATTAAATGACACCGTTATGATAGACACGCGAGTCATGCAAAACCTCTCTACCCGATTAGCAATTAACGAAGTTGAACCCGATCACGAAGAAACGATCAGATCGAGCGCGCCCACCTTGCCCACGCAGCGAGAGTCGCTTCGTATAGTGACGATGCAATCTCGGAGAATTGTGAGCCGGTGTCAGAGATTGCATGCTCGATTGCCAGTATCCAATCGTCGGGGTTAGCCCCGCAGAGATAGTCAGGATTGCCTTGAAGAACCTCGAAGAGGCTTGACTCTCGCGGCCCAATAACTGGCACGCTGGCCTCGAGGCATCTGATCGCGATGGCACTTTGATAGAAACGCCGGTAGGGAATAAGCACCGCGGTGCTGGAAGCAATTGTCCGATCGAGCTCCTCTTCGCTGAGAAACCGCGACACGACTTGCCATCCTGCGATAGCTGGCCAGTTTCGCCCAAATACCTCAAGCCGGACTGCCACCGGGAGTTCTTTGGCGATTGACTCAAGGAGGCCGGTGTCTCTGTCTGGCTTGAATTGTCCTAACACCCGGACAGTCGGGTGCGGGCTCGGCTGCAATCGGGGCGCAGCTGGAGCGAGCATCGGCAGCGGAAGCACGACTATAGCCTTATTGGGGAGCACTGTTGCTAGCGAGGCTTGGGCCACTGAGCTATGTGCGATTACTCTGTTGCGCCCCAGCGCAGCGCGGCCAAGCAACCGGGCAATCTTGCTGTAGCCGACCGAGAAGACTAAAGGTTCAGGGTCGTGGATGACAAGGCTCCAACCCGACCCGTATAAAACGCGAAGCAAGACAATATCGAAGTAACCGAGGACCGGCCAGGTAACTATTAAGTGCGAGGGACTGGGCTTGGCCCGACTGGCGCGAATGGCCGTTACGTAGGATCGCACCCAAGCGAATCTCGATTTATGAGAAGAAGAGGGTTCGGTGATCACAACTTCGCTAATGGAACCAACGTTCGGAGATAGAACGCCCCGCAACTGCTTGACGTAATGGGATAGCGCGCCGCCGAGCGGATTGAGAACCACTAGGGATGGTTCAGGTTGAACCGCACGAGCTCCGTATTTTCTGCGCCCGCCATCCAGATCCGATGTCACCGGCTCGCTCGGACTTGCATCATCATTTTCTCCATGAAGATCGGCGGACGAGGCACCGTTGGTGGCGGGATTCATGGATTGCGAAAGCCCCGAACGTAGGCCAAGCCCTAGCTTTGATGAGAAGATCAAACTATGGCAAGCGTAACCTCATCGGTGAAGGACGCAGTCCGACAGGCCCGACGGGTCTGGAGGTATCGTCAGTTTTATTCGGGACCTACGCGGTCGGCTGACCAAAGACCGTTTGCTGTCGTGGTGGGCAATTGCCAAGCCGAGCCAATCGCTCGCGAGCTTGCAGTGAACGAGGACTTGGCCCAGGCGTACCGAGTCGTCCTTGTGCCCGCAATACACCTTCTGACTCCGGCTGATGCGCGTCGCTTGAGAGCAATCCTCCCGAAGGTGGGTCTGTACGTCACTCAACAGGTGAGAGACGGCTACCACGGAATGCAAATCGGAACAGAAGAGTTAGTCAAAGAACTGCATCCCAGTGCTGAAGTGCGTCGAATTCCGGTCTTATATTATGAGGGGCTGTACCCGTATCAAGTGTATGTACGCGACAAGCGAGAAACCAGCGAGCTAGCGCCGCTCACCGGCTATCACGATTTGCGTTATTTGTACGCCGCAGCAAGTGGATGGGACGCTAGCAATTCTCAAGCCTGGCTCGACGAATTTGAACCCCCCGCGGGCGCTATTCAAGAGACTGCTGCCGGCTCTAAGCAATCGCTCCGTGATCGAGAGAAATCCCTCGATATAACGATGTCCGACTTGCTCGGTCTGGAATCGGGGCCTTCACCCTCGTTTTTTACTGTCAACCACCCGTCCAACGCTGTCTTACAACACACCGCCAATCGGGTACTCGAGTCACTAGACGTGATCGCTGCGGGTGATGTTAGCTCGCCCGAATGGCTTGACCAAGAGGTAACCCCCATCGAGAACGTCACGCTCGCAGAACTGGGAGTTAGGGACTTTGGCGCCCAGGATCACTGGGTCATCAACGGGAACGAGTATTCGCATCAGCAGATGCTGGCCAAACATCTCGACTGGTACCTCGCCAATCCGTCGATCGTGATGGCGGGCCTAAAACAGCACGCCGAAAAGATGCATCTACTGGGGCTCGCGCGCTGACGAGATCGGCGTATTGGTGACCGTTAGAGGCACACCAGAGGCCAGCGAAGACCCGCGATTATTGTAATCTGACACACAGCGCGCCGAAGGCCGTTCGGAGCTACAGATCGAAGCGATGGTGGCAATTGGAAATGAGCTCAAGAACGGTACAAGATTCGCCTCGCGGCTTGATAGCGAATTGGGGGAGCAAAGCGGCACGCCACGGTCGTGCCTCGCTCAGAGACACACTGACTCTGATCGGCACCGTGATATTGCCCACCGGCCGCGCCAAACGGCGCCGTCTCAAATCCTTCCGAAAGGCCCATTCCGGTGAGCGGTGCGTCATTATCGGCAACGGGCCCAGCCTGAACAGCACGAAACTGGACCTCCTCGCTGGCGAGCAGGTGTTCGGTCTGAATCGCTTTTATCTAATGCAGCAACGATCTGGAGTGGACCCCACCTACCATGTGGTCGTAAATAAGCTCGTTGTCGAACAATGCCGCGACGAGTTGCTTGCCCTCACCGTGCCGCTGTTCACAACCGTCGACAACAAGCACCTTCTGGGAGACGCGCCGCACGTGTATTACCTCCCCAACAGATCCACCCGGACTCGCTTTTCCCGGGACATACGGCGCGGAATCTGGGAGGGTTCAACCGTGACATATGTCGCGATGCAGATCGCGTTCTATATGGGGTATCGGCAAGTAGTACTTGTTGGAGTGGACCACAGATTTACCACCAAGGGCGAACCCCACAAGACCGTCGTATCTGAGGGATCAGACCCAAATCACTTCGACCCGCAGTATTTCGGGCGTGGCTTCCGCTGGCAGCTTCCCGATCTCGATGCCTCGGAAACTTCGTATCGCTGTGCAAAATCAGCGTACGAACGCGCGGGAAAGTCAATTGTGGATTGCACAGCGGGTGGGGCTTTAGATGTCTTCGAGAAGCACACGCTTGAATCTGTCATTGGATGATTGCCGGCTCAGCCGTATCGTGTCGTAGACAGAGGTCGCTGCGGTTCCGGGCGGTGCGCTGTTGCAAGGAACCCCCGCTGTGAGGTCCGCGGCGCTGTTATACGTCGGATTGTCCTTATTGCAGCGCGCGTTGTCTCTGCTATTGCTCCCGTTCGTGACGCGCTCTATGGACACGAGCCAGTATGGAGCTGTTTCTCTGCTTACCTCCGTGGGGGGTCTGCTGGCGTTGGTCTTGGGCGGAGCGCTCGAACAGGCTGTGTATCGCTGGTCGGTATCACACAAGTCGAGAGACAACGCTGCCGAGATTCTCTGGCTTTCAGCATTCTGGTTGAGGGTTGGCTTGCCGCTGCTTGGCTCAGCTGCAGCCGCAGTGCTTTGGTTCGCTCAGGGTTCCGTTCTGAAGGTCGACAATAAGTTGTGGGCCATTGAGGTGCTGGCCACCGTACTGGCTGCGTCCGCAACTTATCTGGCGCTGCCCTCGCTCCGAGCGCGAGAGAAACTGCGAACCTTCGCTGTACTCGCAGTTGCAGGGATTCTCACGATGCTGGTCACAAAGATTTGGTTTGTGATGTTGCTTGGGTGGGGGGCGTACGGCTGGGTCATTTCAGACCTTTCGGCTGGAGTAGTCACATACGTTGCGGGGCTCGTATTGGTGAGAATCGCGAGGACTAGGTCCGCCGCTTCCAGTCTGAAAGTTCTTCTCACGTTTGCCCTACCTCTCGTGCCTCATCTGGCGACTTTTTGGGCGCTCGGCGCTTTGACTAGGCCGCTTATGGTCCTGTCGCTGCCGCTTTCGGCCGTAGGCACCTTTGCAGCGGCGTTCAACATCGCGAATGTGGGTGTCTTAATTGTTGCCGAGGTGAATCGAGCCATGGCGGTGCAATATGCCCGCGATTCTCTGCCCGGGCCTTCTGACGCGACCAGCCGCATAGCGCGGCTACAGTTCGTTCTGGCATTGCTGACTCCCACTGTGCTGTCCGCGGGGCTATGTATTGCTGGTCCGCTTCTGTTACCCGCCGAGTATTGGGGATCGATCAGCCTGGTCGGGCCGCTTTCTTTCCTCGCCTTGGGTTACGGGGTCTATCTCGTTCCGATGAATCTGCTCACGCAGACAGCAGGGCGAACTAGTAAGAGCTGGGTGGCTTCCGCATTGGGTGCCGGGTTGATATTTGCTACCACCAACGGCTTGGCCGTGGCCTTCGGCGTTACGGGGGTGGCGTGGGCTAATGTCGCCGGATACTCGATTATGGCCGCATCGGCGTTTCTCATCGTTCGACTCGAGAAACTCGATAT
>Ga0247739_10000406_pt1 | contig 15376 bp, 14 predicted proteins | sample UWRJL058202B2_FD_180943 | JGI IMG/M metagenome (GOLD analysis project Ga0247739, IMG submission 180943) | Plant litter microbial communities from Arlington Agricultural Research Station in Wisconsin, United States - UWRJ-L058-202B-2 | ecosystem: Environmental > Terrestrial > Plant litter >...
ATTGACAAATTATTAATAGCATCAGATGAGAAAGAAGTCTGGCTGCACTTCCCTCCCCACATGGCACGGCTCGTAAAATCAGTGGCAATTATTAATGAGCCGGTTGATGGCCTAGCTGATCAAAAAGGCCCGCCTCACGGACCTCATCAGGAAAATTTATTTGAGCTTAAAAGTATAGTTAACAACAAGTTGGAAACGAAAGTGGATCTTACTCAAATTCACGCACCGATTCCCCGTGAAGGAATTAAAATAGAAATTCAAGGAATTCCTTCGTCCAACAGAAACGAAAATACCTTTATGCTTGCAGGAAAATTGGTCAAGTTGCCACCACACATGGCACACGAGTTATTTCCTCTAATAAATCAGGCCAAAAAAATTATGGTAAAAGGCTATATGCGTGATTCGACTGATGGTTTTGTGTCAGATTCAGGATTGCCGGTTGTAAAACCCAGTTCTATAAAGATCGACAGTGTGATTTACAAAGTACGTTAACGACAATCCATTTACATGAAAATATTAGTAGTTGAAGATGAGCAGAAACTGGCCGGATTTATACATCAGGGACTTGTGCAGGCTGGATATCTGGTGCAGATTTCAAACAATGGTTCTGAGGCGCTCAATAAGGTCGCTTCGGAAACTTTTGATCTGATATTGCTGGATCTTATGTTGCCGGGAATGACAGGAATTGAAGTTCTTAAAAATATGAGAGCGTTTAATATTAGCAGTCCGGTTATCATATTGAGTGCCCTTAGCGGAACTTCACAAGTTGTAGAAGCCCTGGATCTTGGCGCTGTCGATTATATCAAAAAACCTTTCGAATGGGACGAGCTGCTGGCCAGAATCCGGATTTTACAGCGTAAGATTTTTGCAAGTGAAAGTACGAGAATTCAAATAAATGATCTCACGATTGATCTGATGGCCAGACAAGTTATGCGTTCTGAAACCCAAATTACACTTACGGCAAAAGAATTCGCTTTGCTGGAATACCTGATAAGAAATCTAAACCGCGTAGTTAGTAAAAATCAGATACTGGAAAATGTCTGGAATATGGATTTTGATCCGGAAAGTAATATCGTTGAAGTATATATGCATCAGCTCCGCAGGAAGATTGACAAAGGTTTTGACAATCCGCTCATTCAAACGGTTGTTGGCGTTGGCTATAAACTAACAGGCTCTAAATCTTCAACGTGAAAGCGCCTGACTCCTACCCTTTTTATACCAGCCTCAGGTTCAGGTTCGGACTTATTTTCGGACTTGTTTTTCTATGCTTTTTACTGGCGACCGGGTTCGTACTTTATACAAACGTAAAAAGTCAGTTTGAAAAAAGCTTCGCCGCAAGATTGCAAACCCAGGGAAATCTGATTCTTCAGGAAACTGAAATTAATCCGTTAACCGTTCCCCTGCCAGCAAACGGAGAATATTTCCGGATGACTTATGAAGCGAATAATAAAAACGACACACTCTTTAATAATCTTCCAAAATCGTTAAATAATACCGAACAAAGAACTGACTTATCCCTTTGGCGCTCCGTAGAACTCACCAGAAATTTCGAGACTGGCGGAGAAATACGGATCCTTTATGTAATTTCCGCGGAAGAACTGGTTCAGGACATAAACAGGCTGAAAATTATCCTGTTCATCTATTTTCCCATATCGTTTTTAGCTGCTTTAATTGCCGGTTATTTCTTGTCCGGTTTTCTGTTGCGCCCCATTGAAAATATTGTAAATAAAGCCAATGATGTCAGTTTGCAGAACGAGATTATTTTGCTGGAAGAACCTACTGTAAATGATGAAATCCATAAATTGACCGCGTCTTTAAACCAAATGCTGACCAGAATTAAAAAACAGGCTCAATACCAAAATGCTTTTTTTGCATCCGCCTCACATGAACTCAGAACCCCGCTGAGCGTGATGCTGACCGAATTGCAGATCCTGCAAAACGACCAGGTTCCGGAATCAATCAGACCCGTTATTGGCAATCAAATTGCAGAAGTACAACGTCTGAGTAAATTGGTAAATGATTTTTTATTGATGAGCCAACTTAAATCCGGAATGCTGATTTGCAATAAAAGTGAAATAGACCTGCCTGAAATCACAATGGAAGTGCTGGAACGGATGACAACCAAAGCACTGCTTAAACATCAGAATTTCAAAGTTGAAATCATTCCAGAAGATGGACAATTCACCATCAGCTCCGACCGGTCACACCTGACAAGTATTCTGATAAATTTGCTTGAAAACGCTATAAAACATGGCAAGCCGAACACGACAGTACATGTTGAAATTGCAGATTCACCCGATTCAACAACCATAACTGTACGAAATACCTCAAACAGTACCATTTCAGATGTTACAATATTAAGTCAGGAATTTAACAAACAAGACTTCTCAAACGATGGTTTTGGACTTGGGCTCTGGATTGTAAACCGGCTTGCTGAAACTATTAACGCTGGTTTCGAGATTCAATTCCTGAAACCAGAATTTGTAACAAGACTTTCTTTTGGCAAGAATATGAGTCAGTAATTTGTGAGTTTGAAATGTACTCTGACTACGAGTTTTCCAGCTGTTTTTTCACCAAGTGAAGTTGGGTGGTTGGTTGTAAAGTAAAGTGCCGTCTTGATCAAGTTGGATTAACTTAATCAAGACGGCACTTTACTGAACTGTATATTTTAAAATCAATTTGTAACTACATCAATTTCAGCATAACCTGCTTCATCATTTTCCTGAGTGTTGCGGGTTGCCACTAATTTGATGTAGCGCGCCTTCACTGGTGCAAACTTCTTTACTTGCCATAAAGGATTGTTTTTAATATTAGAAAACTCCCCTTCATCTGCTACCCTCCATTGCTTATTATCAGAAGAAACGGAAAACTGGTAATTAGTAATAATTCCGGCGTTTCTGCTCTGACTTGGAAGGTAGCGGAAACCTGCCAGATTTTGCGCTTCTCCCAGATCTATTACAATGTCAGCCGGCAATTTGCTGTTTTTGGGTTGAAACCAGTATGAATTTTTATTTCCGTCAATAATATTGTTCGCTTTTTCATCCTCAACACCAACGATCTTCCAGTTTTTATGTGAAATGTCAAATTGTTCCTCGCCAACAGGACTACTTTTCCCGGAGACCAGATCATAAGCAATAGCCCGGACACTTACCTTGTTTTCTACTTCAATAGGTTGGTTATACCTCATTGACTTTTTAGTTGGCTGGCTTCCATCCAGCGTATAAAAAATCTGTGATTCTTTATCAGATGCACTGATGGTAATTTCTCCCGTTTTAGCACGGGTGATTTGAGGAGCTTCCAGTATTTGCGGAGCATTGTAAACACTGACATTCGAAATGACTGGACTTGCCTTGGAATCAGTAATAGTAAAGCGCAGTTGTGAAGCTGTAACCGTTGGAAATGACAGTATTCGCTTATACCCAATGGTAGTTTGCTTGTCCAGCTGTTCCCATTTGCCATTTACCAATGCTTCAATTGTAAAGGATTTCACCCGTTGCCCCAGCTGGATATATTCCTGAGCAAGAAACCGGTTAAAAGCTTTCGGAGCACCAAAATGTATGATAAGCGAAGCTGTTTTCACTTCGTCGTCTGTGGCCCAATAAGTATTTTTGTCTCCATCCAATGCCCTGTCAGCTCCAAATTCCTTAGATTCTCCCCGAACATTTGACGCGTTTGCCTTCATTTTTTTGGCCAGATCTACGGCGAAAGCTTCCTTTACTGCACCAGCCAACTCCAAAGCGGCTTTTTCGTCCGTCCTATGGATCTGCCCGGTTTTATCGATAGGAAAATTAAGAAGCATAGTTCCATTTCGTCCGAATGAACTGTAATATACTTTAAGCAATTCCGGTAGCGTTTTTACACGGCTATCTTCATATTCATGGTAAAACCAACCCGGACGTATGGAAGTATTTACTTCGCCCGGCACCCAGGAATCGCCATTTTCTACACCATGAGCTAGCATATCATGCGGTACATCACCTTTGGCATTTAAAAGGCTCCAGTTGGTTTCACCTACATAGCCGGATTCCGTTCCTACCCAGCGGAGGTCTGCCCGGTCACCGTTGTCGTTCCAAATGACGATTTTGGGCTGAATTTTCCTGATCATTTTGTAGGTGTTCGCCCAGTCGTAATAACTAGTCCGGTCTATTTTCCGGCTGGTTCTTGCTCCGCCATAATAGCCATCGCCGCCGTTGGCACCATCAAACCAAATCTCGAAAACATCACCATATTTGGTCAGGCATTCTTCAATTTGTTTACGGAAAACATTTTTCACGTAAGGCGCACTGCCGTCCGAATCCAAAAGCCCATAACTAGGATTGTTCCTATCCCATGGCGAAATGTAGATGCCTAATTTTAGTCCGTACTTGCTGCATGCTTTTGCCAGATCACCAATGATGTCCCCTTTGCCGTCTTTCCAGGGGCTGTTTTTTATAGAATATTCGGTAGTTTCGGTAGGCCAAAGGCAAAATCCGGAGTGGTGTTTTGCGGTAACGATAATCCCTTTCATGCCCGAATTTTTGCAAACTCTTGCCCACTGATCACAGTCCAGATTTGTTGGATTAAAAAGCTTCGCATCATCGGCTTCACCATAGCCCCATTCCTGGTCAGTAAACGTATTGGTAGAAAAGTGGATGAAGGCATAATACTCCATTTCCTGCCATCTTACCTGGTTTTCCGTAGGCGTGGGTCCAACAGGGCCGGGAGCTTTCACTTGTGCAAAACAGCTACTGATCATGCATAAGTACAGCAGTGTTGTATAAAAATTAGCTTTAATCATCAAATTGTTTCAGGTTGTATGGATTTTATAATTGATTTATCACAAAACAAAGTATTCTGTCAGACCTGCATTTTTTAGGGCTTTCCAGAAATCAGCGGGAATGTCTGTGGTCACCATATCTATATTCTGTTTTACTTTGGCGGCATTGGTGGTACTGACTGCCACGCTGCTAACACCCGGAATTGTAAAGCCAAAATTCAGGCAGGCGTGTGCAGGTGAAATACCGAATTGCTCACAGAACTTCCAAAATTCAGATCTCCACGTATACAGGTTTCTTCCCTCAGGGGTATCTTTATCAACTAACCCGTAATTGTAATAATCACTTCCAACCAGAAATCCTCCGTTGAAAACCGCTGAATTAATAACGGTTATACCTTTTTTGTGCAGGCCGGAAATAAAGTCAGTTAATTCCTGAGGATGGTCATGAAGGGTAAGACTGTTAGCGATCATCACCCAATCCAGTTCTACATCTTTTGAAATTCTCTCGATTACACGCCACTGTTTGGCACCGACACCAATACCTAAAATTTTATTCGCAGCTTTCAATTCAGCCAATGCTTTGTAGGCATCAAGAATATCTGAGTACAGATCATTTTCTTCTTCTATACTCTGAGCTTTTGACAAATATTCATCAGGATCATGCACAGAGGCTAACTGAGAAGTATAAGGCCCCAGTAATTCGTTTCCCTGATAGAAACATTCCAGGATTCCGTCGTAGGAAATTCGCTGTTCAGCATCATGGGTCAGCTCTTTCCAGATTCCTGCTTCAAAGGTAGGCTCCGGTGAAGTAAGAGGAACCTGGTACCAGCCCAGTTTATTGCTGATGATTACATTTTTTGGGTCTACGTTTAAGACATCCAGCGATTTACCCAAAGATTCCAAAGCCAGACCCGCCCCGTACTTACCGGCGCTATCAAAAACTGCCTTTTCCGGCGAATTCTTTATACAAGCTTTTACGATGGCTTGCTTTTCCTCAAAACTGGTTGCACGATAGATATTACCCAGACAGCTCGTCCCGAAAACAATCGGAGGCAGCTGAATTGTATCGGGATTTTGATTTTGTGCGGTTTTTACTTGCATAGGACTTATAGCTAGTACTTAATATTTTTTATCAAATCGCCACCATGGCCTTTATCACCCCGTTGGCAGGATCAAGCCAGCTTTTAAAATCCTGTTTTACATCCCCGAAAATAACACGGTGCGTAATATAAGTAGTCGGATCTATCATGCCGGCCTTCATGCAGCTGGTAACGTGTTCAAAATCTTCCCGGGTCGCATTACGGCTGCTCATTAATGTTGCTTCACGTTTGTGAAATTCAGGATGAGAAAAACTGATCTCCCCTTTTTGCAGGCCGATCAGGACATATCTTCCGCCATGCGCCAGATATTGAAAAGCTGTATTGATAGCTTTCAGATTGCCTGTTGCATCTACAATGACGGTTGGCATATCCCCGCCGGTCAGCTCCATCAATTTTTCCAAAACATTTTCGGTCAGAGCGTTGACTGTGTGGGCCACACCTAGCTTCTCACGGCAAAAAGCCAGTCGGCTATCGTTAATATCCAGCGCTATAACTGTTGCACCTGCTATTCTTGCAAATTCCATTGTACCCAGACCGATCGGGCCTGCCCCAACAACAAGCACGGTATCCCTCGAAGTCACACCGGCTCTTCTTATTCCATGCGCACCGATTGCGAGCGGCTCAACCAAAGCAAGTTCATCAAAACTAAGTCCGTTGCCGTGGATAAGCGAATAGGACGGAACTGATACATACTCTGACATGCCGCCATCAATATGAACACCAAAAACCTGGATACTCGTACAGCAATTGGGTTTTCCGTTGCGGCAGGCCACACATTTTCCACAATTAAAATAGGGAATAAAGGTGACAGACTCCCCTATGGAAAATCCGGGCGCACCGTCTGTTTCAACGATCTCTCCGGCCAGTTCATGACCTAATATCCGGGGATAATTAAAAAAAGGTTGTGTGCCTTCGAATGCATGAAGATCTGTACCGCATATTCCGATACGCTTGATTTTGATAATTGTGTGTCCCGGTATAAGGTCCGGCTTTTCGATTTCCCTGTATTCAAATTCACCCGGAGTGACGCAGACAAGAGTATTCATAGTTTAAAAAATATTAGTCACTGTTTATTTATCATGTATAAAAAAAGTATCAGGAATGTGCATGCGGCATGATCGGAAACCAGCAAATCAATGTGACGTGCCCAGTGTGACGCTTTTTATTGAGTTATTTTTAATGGCAAAATAAAGTACAACCAGAAAACAAACTGCCGGTACAACATATGCGGTCTGAATGGAAGATATATCTGAAACTTGTCCCATGATCACCGGAAATACCGCTCCGCCAACGATAGACATGATGACCAGCGATGAACCAACTTTGGTTTTTATACCCAATCCGCGGATACTAAGGGCAAATATGGTCGGAAACATAATGGACATAAAGAACTGAACACCAACAAGTGCGTAGACGGAAACCATTCCGGTGGTGGACACCGCCGCGATCAACAAAACGATGTTAATCAGACTGTATAAGGCAAGTAATCTTGGCGGTGCAATAAATTTCATCAGATAGGTCCCTACAAAACGGCCGATCATGAAACTCAAAAATGCGCCCGACAAAAGATAGGCTGCTGTTTTTTCCTCGATACCGGCTACTTTATCAGCAAAACGAATAAAAAAACTGCTGATACAAACCTGAGCTCCGACATAAAAAAACTGGGCTGCTACCCCGAGCATCAGGTTTTTCTCTCCCAGAACAGACCCCGTTTCCACGCCTTCAATTTCTTCTTCCTCTTTTATTTCCGGTAGCCGGGTGCGCCAGATAAGAACCGCTACAAGCAATACCACGACACCAATAACGATGAATGGCATTTGCACCGAAGACGCTTCCAGGTCCAGATAGGCATTCAGTTCCGCAGGTGTTTTGGAAAGTTGCTGCTCTGCTGACAAAGTCTTTCCCGAAAGTATAAATGTCCCTCCCATTAAAGGAGCCAGAAATGCCGCCAATCCGTTAAATGACTGTGCAAAATTGAGTCTTTGTGTCGCAGAATCTGCATCACCTAAAACGGTTATATAAGGATTCGCGGCGGTTTCAAGGAATGTCAATCCACTGGCAATGATAAACAGCGCTACCAGGAAAAAGCCAAAATGGCGCATCTCAGCCGCAGGATAAAACAGAAACGTACCGAAGGCAAACAACAGCAAACCCAGCGTGATACCGGCCTTATAACCAAACCTCTTCATAAAAAGACCGGCTGGCAGCGCAATCAGAAAATAGGCGATGTATGAAGCAGAGTCTATCAGAGCCGATTGAAAATCACTGAGCTGACAGGCTTTTTTTAGATGCGGAATTAATATCGGGTTCAGGTTCAGGGCAAATCCCCACAGGAAAAACAGGGAAGTGATCAGAATAACAGCCAGCCTCGTTTTACGATCAGCCATAGGACGGAAAAAATTTTAAATAAGTAATAAAACTAGGATACAATTTTATAGATCTGGTCCATTAAAACCCATTTTTCACCGGGTGCAGCCCATTTTAATGGCTGCTGAAATTTCCACATCAGCTCTTCCCATTGCTGCACTTTCGGATTTGCCGCATCCATCGCTGCTTTGTTGTTAAAGTCAAAGTCATCTGATGTTTCCATGATCATAAATAAACGGTTACCAGTCCTGTAAATTTCCATATCCGTAATGCCGCCATCTGTAATGCTTCTGGTTATCTCGGGCCATGCATTTTCCGTTTTGTGCAGTTCTTCGTACTCTTCTATAAGCTTGTGATCGTCTTTCAGATCCAGGGCCAGACAATATTTTTTCATGTGTTAACAAGACTTTTTCTGGAACTTTTGCTGCTTCTGCCTATCCGTAGAATAGAATACAGAATTCAGGACAAATGTATAGTTTAATAAATTATAGCAATTGTACAAAAGTGTTGTTGATTTTAACAAATCATACTATTTTAGTACATTTGAAAAGTTCCCTAATCACTGATATACGCTTTTCAATGGACAATAATGACTTTAAATCCACATTTTCTCTATTAAATGCAGATTATGTACAATTGAACAAAAATTGGAATTATCGTAATGTAATCAGTCCATTTTACAGAATTTATCTGATTGATGAAGGAAATGGCTCACTTGGGGATGCAGATCACGCACATATTCTTGAAAAGGGATATCTGTATCTGGTTCCAAGCTTTACTTTATGCAATCACCACTGTCCCAAACATCTCAGCCAGTTTTATATTCATGTATTGGAGGAAAGCGCCGACGGCACATCTCTGTTTTCATCTAATAGAAAAATTTACAAAATAGAATCTACACCGGAGGACATTATCCGTTTCAAAAGGATTCTGCATCTCAATCCGGGGCGAGACTTACGAAGGACCGACAATCCCCGGGAATATGAAAAGCAGCCCACACTTGTTAGCTTTCAAAAAAGGAATAACCTGATTCCTCTGTCGGATTATATTGAAACAAAAGGCTTGATTCTGGAAATGATCGCACGGTTTTTAAAATCCGACTCCTTTAAATCATCAGAGGCGAAAAAAATCCCGTCCAAGATTCTTGATTCAGTTAATTACATTCTTACGAATCTGCAAAGTAACATTACGGTTGAACATTTGTCTGAGCGTGCGAGTTACAATGCCAATTACTTTTCCAGAATTTTTACCAGCTACACAGGAGAACGCCCTTTGGCCTACATCCAGAAAAAAAGAATTGAAAGATCCCAATATTTAATCATTACCACAAATCTTTCGCTCTCAGAAATTGCCGTGGAATCGGGTTTTGAAAGTCTGTCTTATTTCTCCCGCACCTTTAAAGACATCACCGGACAGACACCCACTCAATATAAGAAAATTAATAACGTAGTTTAAGTAGCAAATCAATTTCGATTTACCTTTTTGCGGTTAATGTACCAGGCAATTCAATTCGCCCTGCTACAATAATAAAAACTCCAAAAACTCTTTAATTGAAATATAAAAAAAGCAGCTTCTCATGATCGGGAAACTGCAATGCACGATTAGACGATACGGGAACCCATCCGTCTTTGGTAACCACCACTTGTTCAAACTTAATGGCTGATGGAGCAACCCGTATCTGGCCATTAGTCATTTCGATATGTGACTGTCTGCCGACGTGCCACAATTGAAGAAATATTCTGTCGCCTATGGCATGAACAGCATCTGTTACTTTTTTCCAGCCTGTTGCTTGTTCGTCGGTATAAATGCCTGGTGCGCCGAGATATCCACGGCCAAGAATAGAAACAGTTGTAGCTTCAGCAATAACCAAACCTTTAAAGGTAGCCCGTTGCACATACAAGATTCAGATAAAACCTGGCAAACTGAGGAATTTTTGTTAATAACTCCTGTTCATCTTCATAGGAAATCTGTATGAGAATACTTTCTTCAAGAGCCTCGACAAACAACGTTGCCGGTTCGCGGTAGATATAACTTGCAAAATCGGCAATCCACCAGTCATCAATACCGATGGCCACCGTATGATCCTACCCTTTACCATCGATCAGATAGGAACGCATGGCACCTTTGGTAATATACGTCCGATGATTACAAACAAAATCCGGCTGTACGATGTATTGTTTCTTTTTAACTTTTTTGACTTTAAGCTAAGTTTTGTAATACGCTTTTTCGTCGTCTGTTAATGTAATATATCTGGCAACGTTATTAAGTATTGGCAAAAACTCTTCCATAGATATTCTGAGTGCGGAAACCCGTTAATTTTATTAAGCTCATTCATGGATTTACAGCATTTCACCTTCGTTAAGATTGGACGCATTAATAGTGAAAAAATAGGTAATGCCAGAAAATGAGTTAACCAAATCTAACATTTTAGATTGGATAATTATATCTGATCATATTTATAGCACCTGATTGTCATTTTATTGTTTTTAGTTTATTAAAAGCTAAATCGTAAGGGGAAAAAAATGAAGTTAATCAAGAAATAAAGTTGAACTATTTCACTTTTTCGGGATTACAAAGCCGTTCAGTGCACCGTACTAGTTGTATCCTAACCGGAATTGCAGAGGTGTCTGTTCTGTCTTGGCTTTGAAGAGTTTGCTGAATGACTGTGGATATTCGAATCCTAGCTCATAGGCAATTTCGCTGACCGTTAAATTGGTGATCGATAACTTTTCCTTTGCATGCTCAATAAGCCGTTCGTGGATTATCTGTTGAGTTGTATTTCCAGTGAGCTGCTTGAGACAATCGCTCAGGTATTTAGGAGACAAATGCAAAGCATCCGCCAGATATTGGGCAGATGGTAAACCTTTATATGGCTGATCTGAGGTAAAATGATTGTCGAGCAAATGCCGGACTTTGTCGAGGAACTCACTGCCGATAACTTTTCGGGTCACAAACTGCCTGTTGTAATATCGGTTGCAATAAGTTAGCAGCAGCTCAATATTCGCAATCCAAACTTCCTGGCTGAAATTGTCGATTGGCCGCAATGATTCCTTTTCAAGTTGCAGAAAAAGATGCTCAATTTCCTGCTGTTCCTCCTCCGAAAGAATCAATGCCTCATTAACAGCATAATCGAAATAGCCATAGGATTTGATCTTACTGCCGAGAGGAAAATTCCGGAGAAAATCCGGATGAATTGAAAGTTGCCACCCCTTCCTGGCAAAAATGAAATCTTTGTCGATAACGCTTACCTGCCTGGGCGCAAAACATGACATCACTCCTTCCTCAAAATCAAAAATACTTTGACCATATTGGATTCGGCAGGGACATTCTGTCTTTAATGTAATTTGATAAAGTTCGGTGACTAATCTGGTACGTTGCTCGATCTTGATTTCAGGAAAATCCTCAAACCGGGTCAACGTTACCAATGGATGCTTCGGTTTCGGTTGCTGCAGCAGCCGATGCAGTTCCGAAATCGACTTGATGTAAATTGTATTTAAAGTTTCCATGATTAAAATTAGAGGCGGACTATTTTCTTACGGTATGAACTGGCCATGAATCTGGCAGTTATTGTGCTGGGTACCAGTGCAAGTAAACGCGCTCCTATGCGATTTTTACTTCCGGATATGTAAAATAACTTTTTTGTATCTATTGCATGCAATAATTCATCCGCAACTTCTTCCGCAGTTTGTGTTGCTGCTGTTTCATAGTCGGAACTTAATCCCACGCCCTTGTCATTGTTGATACCAGCAGCTTCGTTGAAGTTTGTCTTCGTTAAACCAGGTGCAAATAGCATTATATCAACATTAAAAGGTTTACATTCCTGTGCAATTGCCTCCGTAAATGACCGGACAAAAACTTTGCTTGCGGCATAAGTGGCCATGTAGGGTACGGGTATAAAAGCCGCCATCGACGCAACATTGACAATCGTCCCATGGTTCCGCTCGCGCATCGGCTGGAGAAAAAAGTGCGTCATCGCAATAAGCGAACTGTTATTTAGCTGCAATAAGTCCAGTTCAGATTCCAGTGATAAATCCGCAAATACGCCTCCGGACCCTACACCCGCATTGTTAACCAATACATCAATCTCCCACTTTTGCTTCACCGTTTCTTCATAAATCCGGCGTGGCGCATCATTCTTGGTAAGATCAGCCGCAATGAACGCTACATGAACGCCGAATTGATCTTGCAATTCGGCGCTGATTTTAGCTAATTTTTCCGCATTTCGGGCTACCATAATAATGTTGTTTCCTCTTTCCGCTAGCTTTTTTACAAGTGCTTCTCCAATGCCGCCGGAAGCTCCTGTTACTAATGTATATTTCATATCCAATTCCTTTAAGTTCGTATTGCAAAGTAAATTGGTGACGGCATTTTACATGGTAGCCAAAAGTCGGTTAGTTGTGTTCAAAACTCGGATATAGCAAAATGATGATTTGCATTGATATCTGAGCAAACAGTTTGTGAAACAAATTCTCTCTGAAAAACCTATACATTGAGTGCAAATTGGCTGTTACTTACTACAAAACCAGATATAAACAGTAGATAAAGTCTCTACTTAACAACAGTCGCTTCTAATTCCACTGACAGCGTTTCGAAAAGCGTTTTTACCTCGATGACAGTCGAAACTTGTTTTATTTCATTTTTGGCAATCCATTCCGTAAATGTGTTAAAGCACGAGAAAAACTCAGGATGGTTGGTCGTGTACACATTCAGCCGGACTATGTTCCTAAGTTCGTAGCCAGCTTCGCCGATGACTTCTTCGAGATTACTGATAGCCAGCAGCAGCTGAGAGCGCATATCCGCTTCGCTCGATGTTCCGTCGGGATGTACTGCTGCTTGTCCGGCACAATATAAAGTACTTTCCACATGCTTCACTTCTACTCCCTGCACATAGTGGCGTTCGTTTTGCCACTGCCAGGGATTAATGATTCTTTTTTCCATTTTTGCTTTCAAATAATTTGAATGCAAACCTAGTGAACAAAATGAAAATGGTCCTGTGAGCCAGCTCACGACTTTGATGTGAGACAGATCACACTAAAAATTCAACCTGCTCAGGGTTTCCCTTGAAACGCCAAGAAAAGCAGCCAGTTGCGTCTTTGGAAGACGTTGCAAAAGGGAGGGATGCTGGCTGGCAAGTTGTTCATAGCGCTCTTGCGCACTCGATGTCATCATGGAAAGAATGCGCCGCTGTCCCGCAAGAAAACCGAAAATCGCTTTTTCAAGAAAGAAATGTTCAATTATTGGAAGACCAGCCCGTAAAGCATTAAAATCATCCAGCGACAAACACAGCACTTCCGTATCCTCGAGACATACCATCGAAAGTGTAGCCTTAGTCCGGGTATAGTAGGCCTGAAAATCATTGTCCCACCAATCTTCCATAGCAAATGCGAGGATATGTTCCTTATCTGTTGCCGTATCAGTATAAACCAGCTTGGTTAACCCTGAAAGCAGGAAATAATAATATGGCACCATTTCTCCAGACTGAACCAGAAACTGATGTTTTTTGAATTTTTTAAATATGAAATGTTTTCCAACAAACGCAAATTCATCATCTGTTAGAGGCATGATTTTCTCTATATGTCGACGCAGTTTTGAATGCATACCTAAGTGAATATATTAATCAACACAAAAACTATCGCCCAATGATTTTCTTACGGTGTTCAATTCCCCATTGAGTTAAGTTCTCAAGAATCGTTTTCAGAGTTAGTCCATGGTCGGTAAGCTCATATTGAACCGATATCGGCTGTGTGTCCATAACTGTCCTTTTTACCAGCTGATTGATTTCCAGTTCTTTTAACTCTTTACTCAGCATTTTGTTAGAGATTCCGGCTACGTCGTTCAGTATGTCGGAAAACCGTCTTTTGTTGTAATAGCAAATGGAAGACATGATCCTGATCGTCCATTTTCCATTAAGCACATCCATCGAATCCTGGACGGCCATCATCTCCTTTTTGTACTGTTCCTTTTGATCTGGTATGCACTGCATAAGTTACTTTGTTACCTCAATGTTACTGTTACTTTTCGTTACAAAGTTACCAATGTAAACAAGAGTAACCTAGCTTTGCAGTTCAAATTTAATAATATTAAAGTGAACAGATTAGAGAACAAAGTTGCTGTTGTAACAGGTGCATCAAAAGGTATAGGTGCTTCAATAGCCAAATATTTTGCAGCAGAAGGCGCCAAAGTTGTCGTAAACTATGCATCAAGTAAAGAGGGTGCTGACAAAGTGGTGAAAGCAATCACAGATAACGGCGGGACAGCTATTTCGGTGCACGCAGATGTATCCAATAAGGACGACGTAACAAGATTGTTTGAGGAAACAAAAAATGCTTTCGGTACACTTGATATTTTGGTTAATAATGCGGGAATCTATAATTATGAGCCAGTTGAACAAATTTCGGCTGAGACTTTCCATCAACAATTTAATATCAATGTTTTAGGATCAATACTGACTATCCAGGGTTCGCTGAAACTATTCGGTGCTGCCGGCGGCAATATTATCAATATCAGCTCCGAGGTAAGCAGGATCCCCCTTCCCACCGGGTCGGTATACTCCGCCACCATAGCTGCGCTGGATGCGATTACCATTTCACTATCAAAAGAATTTAGTGGAAGAAATATCCGTATCAACTCTATTCTACCCGGTGTTGTAGCAACCGAGGGTGCAGAGAGTGCCGGTTTTATTGGCAGCGAGGCGGAGAAAGAGTTCGTTGCCAAAACTCCGCTTGGTCGGACCGGTCAACCTGATGATATTTCGAAGGTGGCCGTATTTCTTGCTTCCGACGAAGCCGGATGGATCACTGGCGAAATGATATCCGTGTCCGGTGGGATTTATGGATTTTAAGGATTGGTTAAGCAATTGCCGCCGTTCATTTAGGTTACAAATATCCTTGATTTGGTTATCATAGAAAGGCAGTGATTCCTGACTTTTGCAGTGTTCATTAATTTTAATATCATGGAAAATCAAAGTAGTTCATCAAATAACAATCAGCCGGTTGCCCTCGTAACCGGTGCTAATCAGGGTGTAGGATTTCAGATCGCAAAGGCACTGGCAGCCAATGGTTACAGCGTATATGTCGGCTCGCGCAACCTGAATAACGGGAAAAAGGCTGCGGCAGAGATTGGGACAAATGCACATGCCATCGAAATCGACGTG
>Ga0247739_10000407_pt1 | contig 15373 bp, 11 predicted proteins | sample UWRJL058202B2_FD_180943 | JGI IMG/M metagenome (GOLD analysis project Ga0247739, IMG submission 180943) | Plant litter microbial communities from Arlington Agricultural Research Station in Wisconsin, United States - UWRJ-L058-202B-2 | ecosystem: Environmental > Terrestrial > Plant litter >...
ATGGTTAATTCACTTACTTTTAATGCAGAATCCGTAGCACTGCCCGTTACGCTGATCAACTTTTCAGGACGGCTTAACGAAACTGAAACTTATTCGTTTTTATCATGGTCCACTGCCTCTGAGGTAAATAATGATAAATTTATCCTGGAACGAAGCACCGATGGCCGTTATTTCCGTTCTGTTTCAACGATCCGGGGTGCCGGTACATCCGCATCCGTGAACAGCTACCAGTTTAGTGACGATCTTTCTCAAATCTCCTCCGGCATTCTGTACTATCGTCTTTTACAAGTTGACCTGGACGGAACAAAAACCTATTCGAAAATAATTTCATTATCAAGAAAAGACGCTGAACCGATTTCCATGAAAGTTTTTCCGAATCCGGGAAGAAGAAATTTCGTGATTGGACTCAGTAACAAACCAGAGAAACCAGTTCAAATCCGGATTTTCTCTAAGGATGGCAAACTGGTACAAAGTGATAATTTCAGTTCGCAGGAATACGGGCTCGATATGAAAAATTCACCTGCCGGAATCTATTTGGTCAAATTAAATTTCGACAACGGTACTGAAAAGCAAGTTCGTTTTATCAATGACTAAATTGGTCAGTTAAATGCTTTGTGTTGCTATCTCAAAATACGAAGATATTGTGAGGTTTTGTTGTTTGAATGTGCTAAAATCGTGTCAGCCTGACAAGTTGGTTAGCACATTCAAACAACAATTGATCCCTAAAATCCTCATCAATTATTCAATTATAAAGCACTAAAAATCTTCCTTTTAACATTTAATACAAAATCAAACACAAAGAACGGCCTGCTCTATACGGGCTGTCGGCTGTTGAAAAAATATGCAGATGCGGTTAAAAACACACCCTTTCCCGGCATTAAAAAAGTAACGAAATATCCCCGCAGAAATTACAAACATTTAAGAAGCTACGGTGGTGAATAAACGGTTGTCTATGCCTGGGTTAAGTTGTTTTTTGTAATTTTTCCTAAGCTTTTCTTTTGACCTTGAAAGACGCATTTTAATAGCGCTTTCCGTCGTTTCCAGCAAATTTGCTATATCCCGGATACTAATATCATCAATATATTTCATTTGCAGCAAGCCTTTTTCATCTATTGTCAGCTGATTCAGGGACACTTTTAGTTTTACAATCACGGTGTCATCTGACTCAAATACATTGCCCTGATTGTCTTCTGAGGTGGGTATTTCCATGTTCAGCAGTACCTGTTCCTTTCTTCTAAAAGAATCCAGATGGTCCACACAATGATTGTGACTCAATGTATACAGCCAGGTTGAGAATTTAGAGAAATGCTGAAAGCTGTTCAGTTTAAAAATTAATTTTAAGAAAATATCCTGTGTAAGATCCTCAGCGCTCACCCGGTCTTTGACAAATTTAAAACACTGATTTTGAACTTTATGAACGTACCTGCCGTATAAAATTTCAAAATATTTATCATAACGTGTTTCAATAAACAAACGCACCAATTCTTCATCGGTGTGTTTGTGCGTACCGGATTCTTTTTTAGGAATACATACTTGCATCAGGTAATTCATAGAAAATGAGTAATTGCAAAAGCAACTTGTGTATAGCGTATCCGGCGTATTTTACACTAAGTATTACGGCAGGCTAAATCGCTCAAAACGGTCAGCCCCGCTGCCTGGATTGCCAAACAGCTGTTTATATACCCTTAGTTTAAAAGATTACTTTTTCTCTGGCCTTTAAAAATTGAAAACCAGAACTGGCGCCTTTCAATGAACCGGACAGGTTTTTTATAGATCCATTGAATTTTAAAACGGCGCATCGCATTTATTATCCTTCTGTCTCTCAGAAGAAAAACCACAACTAAAAATAGAAAAACATATAAAACGTCCTGCTCTCTGGCAAGGCGGATATTACATTGTAGCATAAACTCTTATTGAAAAACACTTAATCCCATCAGGAATGCTTTAATTTCAGGAAGTTAAAGAGAAAATATCCCTTAATTTAAGAACGTTGTCTACATTGTATTTGGCCAGAATAGTACTTTTCACTGTACTGATCGTCGAAACTTTCTTGCCTAATGTTGTGGCAATATCAGATGTTTTCATGCCCTGGATCAAATATGTGGCTATTTCATATTGCTTTTTGGAAAGTGATATGGATTCTCTTGGTATTATATTTGATTTTTTTCGTACCCGGTCGATCAATACACTGATCAGCGGATCACAAATATACCTCTGACCTGCAATGACCATCCTGATACATTTTACCAGATCATTTAATTCGGCTTGTTTGTTGATATATCCGTAGACTCCCTCCACCAGATATTCCGGTGTAACTACTGAAATATGCGCTTCATCATACAGGATCAGCTTGGCGCGCGGGTACAACATTTTTACCTTACCAATAAAAAACAGGTTATCGGCCTGGGATGACTGGCCAATTCCTAAAATGATGAGCGTCGTTTCTTTTTCCGCTAATTCATTATAATCATCTATTGTTCCGGCCTGGAATATTTTAACATTATTAAAATATTCTTCCAAAAATATGCTCAATCCCTTGCGAAGCATAGGGTGCTTATCAATTATTCCAATTTTCATGATATGTGTAAATTATGGGTTGGTCTTTACCTGACGATATAAAACATACGTAATTAAAATTTTAAAATCCCACGACAAATTTTCCGCGTTGATTCCTCCCAAAATCTCTTTTTGTTGTTTACCAAAGATAAAAGAGCGGTAAATATTTCTGTTGTATAAAGCGGTTAATGTTTTGTGATGAGGTGATTTTTTTGCTTTTGAATTTCCTTAAATCTTGTCAGGCTGAGCGCATCGGCGGTCCGGTCCGCTCAATCTGACAGCATTGTTGCAACTTCAAACGAAAAAAACAATTCTGTGGCTCTCTCCTTAACTCTTCTAAACTCTGCGTAACCTTCCTCCCTCCCTCTCCCAAAAACCATCACCCCAAGTTCGCCTGGCTGATTTCGATTTCCTGCATCACATCTCTCAGATTCAACACATTATCCACTTTCAGCTTTTTGAAAATAGTTGCTTTCGTGGTGCTGATTGTGGATGAGGCTCTTTTTAGTTTTTGGGCTATTCCGTTTGTTGTCATGCCTTTGCTGATGTATACGGCAATTTCAAATTCACGTTTGGTGAGTTTGGGCAATTTTGCAGTTTCCTGCTGGCTTGTCTGAATAAATTTTTCGGTACTGATATAATTTTTACCAATGAAAATATCATGTATGCAGTCTATGAGCTCCGACAGATTATTGCCTTTGGAAAGGTAGCCGTTCACTCCCTCTTTCATATATCTGGCGATGGTTTTCATATTTCTTGCATTATTATTTAATTGAGAATAGAGGATGTCGTCATAGATAATAAGTTTGGCGGTTGGGTATGCCTGTTTGGCTGCTGTTACTAAATTTATTTTAAGAATATCAGGATACTGGTTTAATCCCAGAATAACTACGTCGGGTTTATAGGCAGGGTATATTTCAAGAAAATTGACAATGCTGTCGGATTCCAGAATGTGGATTTTGGTAAACTGGTTTTTCAAAAATAAATCAATCCCTGTACGGATTATCGGGTACCTGTCAATAATGACGAAGCTGAGCATGGGCGGTAAGGGGAAAGGAGAAGGAATGGAAAAAAGGGAAAAGAAGGGAGCGGACGCCGTGCGGGAAGGGAGGAAGGGAAAAAGAAGGAAGGGACGTTCTGCACTGTACAGCAAACCGTTCTACCATTAATCCCTTTCCTCCTTTCCCGCGTGGCGTCCGCTCCAACCGTCCTTATTTCGCTATCACCACCTTATGGTTACTTACCGTTCCGTCGGTTTTTACGACTTTTACTACGTAAATTCCGTTTGAAAAGTTGGCTACATTAATACCGGCTGTTGAAACTGCTTTGGCATTGTAAACTGCGATACCGCTTGCATTAATGATTGACAGCTCTTTCACGTCTGTTGCATTGATATCCTTTAGGAACAAAGTGCTTGTAACCGGATTTGGATAAAGTTTTACACCTACACCCGCAAACTCTGCGCTTTTGATGCTGCTGAACGCAAACGTTGCGTCACGGTCACTCATTTTCAACCGGTAGTAGTTGGTGCCGTTAACAGGGGAAAGGTCGGTGAAATTATAGCTGACAGTTACTTTGCTTTCACCTGCTGCTGCTCTTGTACCAATCGTTTTCCATTCTTTGGCATTCGCGCTGCGCTGAATGTCGAATTTCTCACTGTTGGTTTCAGCCGTCGTTGCCCAGTTCAATTGTGCAGTCTGGCCTTCATTCCTAACTGTGAAACTTACCAACGTTACAGGAAGCGCAGAGCCCCAGTTCAGGGTATAAGCGACTGCATCGCCCTGGAAGCCTTTACTATCCACGAAAGTATACCTGAAAGTAGTGGAGGTATAACCTGAACCGGTCAGTTTGACGGTGATCAGCGAAGCATTGAAATTGGGGATGACCTGGTTGACAGACACCAAACCGCCGTTGTAATACAGTTCGCCGTTGGTAGGCAGCTGTGTAATAACCACAGAGCTGGTCAGGGTTGAGCCACCCAATGCGCCGTCTTCAAAATCCGACCCGTTTTGTGCAGGCGGGTTTCCGCTGTTACCATCCAGGGTAATGATCTGGTCAACTGTTGGCTGTGAAGACAAAGTCTGTGTGACCGGATTAGCTACCGGTTTTTCGTCCCAGCCCAATGGCATATAGGAAGTGGCGTTAGTTGCGCCGCTGTTGCTGATGTCGCCGATGACATAACCGTTGCTCGTCGTTGCCCTTACAAACAGAGCAGCATTGTTGTCAACCAGGGCATTAGGCAGGCCATTGATACTGATGTGTGTATCGCCGTTAACAGCACCTGTGCTTACGCCATTACCAATCCTGTCGTTGTTCCAGTCAAGTATTTTGATACAGTTAACACTTGGTACGCCGGCAGGTAATGTAAAACTGGCCAGCGGGTACATTTGACCCCCGGTAAACGGAGTGCCTGTGGTACTTACTGCTGCGAATATATAACGCTGGTTCCAGAATGCAGGTGTGACTCCGGCTGCGGTTTTGGTACCTCCGCTTGTTGCCGTGCCCAACGCAGGAGAGCGGCTGGCTGCATTTGCATAGGTAATATTGGAAACTGCCAGGACAGGCGCTGTGGCAAGGCCGTTTCCGCATCCTGCACTGTTGTCGATCTCCATGGTAACGTCGAAAGTAAGATTACCGCTGGAAACGAAATCCTGGGAAGGGATAAAGTACCAGGTAAATGTGGTAGCGCTGGTGGCCACTGCCTTGAACTGTCCCGTTTGTGCACGCAGGCCGTAGGGCACTGCGAACAAAAGGATTATAAAAATTGCTAATTTCTTCATGATTGTTATTTTAAAAATGTTTCTATGTGGATTTGTTTAAATTGTTCTATTTTTTTACAGGAACCAGCCTTCCACGTCTTACCGGCATCATCATACGTCCGCCCGGCGAAACTTGTACGGGAACTTGTTCGCTCAGATAGCCCGCATCCGGATCATTGGCAAGGGCGGTGATACTCAGGTATTCCGGATCGCTTCCCGGGCCATAGTAGTAAGTCTGTCCGTCCATGTTGATGTCGCCGCCTTCATAGGTGTTGTTATAACCTGCATCAGGGTCATTGGCCAGGTAATCGATCGAGATCGATTCGGCATCACTGCCCGGGCCGTAGTAATAGATCTGTGAATCGTGGTTGGAATCGCCGCCCCATAGCCCGAACAGGCCTGGTGCCAGCTGTACCATCGGTGCATTGTTCAAATCCACGCCTGCGCCGGTGTAGGCGGTTGCATTGCCGGTTGTGAAGTCAAAAACAGTTGGCGTACTGGTCAGTGCGACCGGTGCAGCGCTCATCACACCCAAATGGTTGCGGTGGTTGACTACCACATAATAACTTCCCGGTACTGTTGTTGAGAAATTCAGTGGACTTGCAAAACCAGCTGTGATATCGACAATATTGCCGTTCTGCAAAAGAATCCCTGCACGGGTCTGTACGTTGTTACCGTTAGGCGTGCTGCGCAAATGTACCAGTACCCAATCCACTGCCGTTGCCGGGAAAGAACCCACTGATTCCGTACCTGGATAAGTAGAGGCAGGATTTTGCCCTATTGCATAAGGCTGTGTGGTTGGTATTAAATTTGATCCTGAAAACACGCCTGTGTACAGGTCATTGCGCATGGTGGCGCCGCTGGTGTAGGAGCCTTCGAGGAAGATTTTGGCACTAAGCTGTACACCTGCTATTGATGCTGCTTTAGCAAATGTGTAAGCCACATAACTATTTGGTGTCACCCCGGTAGCAGTTATAGTTCCTGTGGTAGCCAGTGTACCCGTGGTACCGCCAGCTGCACCCAGGTTTTCCCATTTGCTTGTAGCAGTATTGTAACCTGCAATAACAAGGTCTGCAATTGTGTTGCTTGTAAGTGTACCCAATGCGCTTGCAGCATCCCACGAAAGCGTGATGTTAACTGGCAATGCACCATTGATATCCCAATACTCAAGATTGCTTACAGCACTTACACCTGTGCCCAAATTGGCAACCGGAAAGGGAGCGCCTGAAGGCAAAGTAGCAGAATTAGGATTTGCAAACCAGTAAGCAGCCTGAAATTTAGCCGAACTTGCCGGTGCAGAAATACCCGCAGTGCGTATTTTGGTGCCGTTTCCAACCGGGAAGGTAAAAGCAGTTATTCCTTCTTTTTCAGCATAACCATTTACATGTGATGCATTGGATGCACCTGTGTAAGTTGAACCTGTTGTAAAATAGGCACTACTTGTAGTTGGTGTGGCCCTTGGTGTAACTACAAAGCCGGTATTAAAAGTAAGCTGGCCATATACGCCATAATATCCACCTGCAAAAGTTTGCGTGGTGCTGTAAATTTGACTTCCCTGGCCGTGGCTCATTAAAGCCCCTCCAAGCATCAAAAGTGAGAGATAAATTTTCCTCTTCATAGAATGGGAATTATAAGTAATAATGAAAAGATTTTTTGTTGAAATTGATAAGGTTTGCCCGGAAAAAAACAAGGATGGACTAGCCTGAACGGCAAAGGGACCGGGCTGCGGTAACAATGCCCGGTCCCTGCAAATAGGAATGTACAATTTAAAGTCTTATGCATTCAAGCTCAATGATATTGTAGGTACCAACAATATTAATCCGCGATACGGATTAGGCTAAGCTGTGTTCCTTTACCACAATTTAAGATGTCTCCAGAAGCCATATTGCCACCTTGTCCCCAGCCAATGTTAAATTGTAATTGTTTGGAAGTAGTATATCGTGCCACATATGTAATACATACTCCATGACTGCTGGCACCTCCTGGATTCGAAGGGGAATTAGCGTGAATACGTGTGAAGGTACCATCCTGGTTTGGGAAATCATAAAAGTAGCTATGTAATGGTGCAACTACACTACTAGTATTAATACTGGCCTCAAATGTCATAGTCATAATATACGTACCTGGGGGTACTGTAATTGTTTTGGCAAGGCCGGCATCATAACTCGCACCAACAATAGAATTAACAGTAATTGCATCATTAACCATAATCTTTGAGGAGCCATTAGTACCACGTTGAATAGGATAATTGGCAGTTACACTTACGGAAATTGCACTGGCGACACCAGCAGTAGCTACTTTTAAAACTCCATTTCCATCTACAACAACTGATTTGTTGGCTGCATCTGTTGAAGTTTGCAAACCTTCCAACCTTGCAGGGTTTGCTGCCGAAGTTACATGTAACTGATTGGTTGGAGCCACTTGATTAACGCCCATGTTGCCACTTCCTAATATTACAGTTCTGCTGCCGGATGTGCCTTCTACATCTAAACTTGCACCAGTAGTAATTGTAGCAGGATTGGCACCTACTTTAACCTGAGCTTCTGCAATGTGGCTACCAATTGTCATCATAGCCGGGATTACAAATAATCCCATAGCTTTTTTCACCTGTGTAAATTGTAATTTCATTGGTTTGTTTTTGTTTAAATTAATTGAAAAAAAAGAATTGTTATTGTTGTTTGTTTCCATGTGTGTTATTGGGGTTGTGGAAAAAAAATAATTGATTCATTATAGTGTGTAATGGTTTTGTCGATATTAGTTTTTTGCCATCGTTTTACTTAAAGTTTAAATGGATAATTAATTGAACTGAAATGTTACCGGGCCGCCGGAGCGATAGTGTGTGTATTGTGTTTTATTTGTGTATAGTAATCTGTATTCGATCTTAATAAATATTTTATCTTAGTAGCGTTTAATACGCCTGGAAACAGACAATGTCACAGAAATTCTGTTTAATTAATTTTTATTTATTTTCAATAATAAGCTTGCAAAAAAGACATAGTTTTTCCGTAAACATGAATCCCAATTTTTAATATAAAGTGTCAAATTTTATATTAAATCAGAGATACAATTGGTACTAAAAAAATGAAATAAACGATGCTTTAAATTGGGGATTATACAGGTGTTTTATTCGTAAAATCAAGTAATATTTTCTTAAATTCTAAGTAATGTTTTTTCATAATTGATTCATTTTAAACTATTTGTTTTTGTGTAAAAATTCTATTTAAACTACATGTGCCGCCCTGCCAGCCAGTAAAAAAAGTGTGTATATAGTGTGTCTCCGGATACTCATTCTGGTAATATTTTTTGTTTTAATTGTCTTCTGCACCCTTAATCGCTTGCTTGTGACTGGCTATAAAACATAAGTAACATGCAAATCAGCTGGTTCTGGGGTAAAAGCCAGTATTTCCGTGGTCAAACCATGTTCCACTGATGTTAAGGTATTTTAATGTTATTGTTTTAAGATATATAGTGTGTGATAATTATGTGATACAGGTGTATCCGTGGCTAAAATTTTTTACATAATTTTCCCGTCTTCCAAATCAATTGAAAGTGGCAAACTACTGTAAAAAACCAAACTGAAAAACGGTTATTTAACTAAATAGACTATCCATTTTTTAGCTGATATTTTTTACATTTTTTAATAATTATGGATGGGTAACTGGTGCGATTTTTAAAATTAAATTCTTTCATAAACTTCTATTAAATAAGTAATTTAAATGAATTCCTTTTTTAGAAGTTTTTCTATATCGTTACATCAAAAATATAGCTTTCTATTTTAGTTCTATTGTATAAAACGGTTAACTTTTAAGTAAGAAGTAATATATTTTCAAGTTTAATAGGACGTTACCGTGGAGTGGTAGGATTATTGGTGTTAAGTGTTCTAGTTGGAGAGGAATAGAAAAGGGAAGGAAAGGTTTCGCGCAAAGAAGATGAAGGAAGGAGCAGAGGACGCGAAGATTTTTTTGGAAGTTGTTTTTTTTGGTTGGAATTATCCAGGACCTTGCCAGGCTGAGCTTACCAAGTTGTCAGCCTGACAAGGCTTTAGCAATTTCCAATTCAAAAAGACTCTGCGTCCTCCGCGCCTTAACTTCCCTTCCTCTGCGTGAAACCTTCTTTTCTCCACTCAATACAAGTCTCTATTTAGGAAATTGGAGTATACGTGGGTAAGGGGTTGCTCCGTATAGCTTTGATCGGTTCCCGATATGCTGATATAATTGAACCAAATTGGGAATATGAGTTTGTAATATGCCTGAAACCAGTATTGGATATGATTAATTATATAAAAACTAAGAGATAATGAGCTGGCTTTTGGAGGACTTATACTGAATTTATATCTGATATTGTTGTAAAAAACGGTTAACATTTTTGAAACACTTCCAAAAAATTAATATTTTAGTATTTTCAAACACTGATTTTAGTTTTCTCAACAGATTTATTTTTCAACTGCCTTGTAACCAGTAAAATATTGAATTTCCTGGTACGGTTATAGTTTAAGGCAGAGGCTAAATAAATTTGCCAATTTTAATCAGATCTATTGTTAAATGAAGCAAAAAGGAAATAACGGGGCGGACAATGATTTTATATCCCCTCTTTGGAATTACTCTCTATCATATATATCAGGTGTTCAGGAAAGTGAAGAAAATCAGTGTCCCGGCTACAAACTAATTGTAGGTCTGGGCCAAAATTTCGAATGCAAGATCGATGGTCAGGTATTGACAGGGCTGCGCGGGCTGTTGATTAACAGGGATGTTAGTCATGCAATTGCTTCCGGTGTGCCGGTATTGATCTACATCATAGAACCGGATTGTCTGTGGGGCTGGCAGGCCGGGGCGCTACTGGAAGAAAATAATTTCCTGGATCTGAACGGTGTACTGGACGATGACCAGCTCAGCAATGTGCTGCCGCCGGGTTATGCAACGATGGCCAATACAGAACTGCTCACCTATGTCCATGCATTGCTGGATGCCGTTTTTTATGTAGATCATTTCCCAAAAGGCCCTGATGATGAGCATATTGAAAAGATTTCAGAGATATTAGATACCAGCCTCAATATGCAGCTGACTGCCGCTGCCATCACCAGTCAGCTAGGATTATCAGCCGAGCGTTTTGAGCATTTTTTTATACAACGGTTTTCCATACCATTTACACGTTATGTATTGTGGGGGTGTATCCGCGGTGTTCTATCCACGTCCGTTCACCGGAATGATGTACCGGAAGAAACAATCAAACAATTCGGCTTCCGGGATTCCTCCCATTTCTCCTACTGCTTCGAAGAAGTGTCGGGTGCAGATCCATTTGAGTTGGTGAGGGAGTGTAGGGTGGTGATATGAGGAAGGAAGGGAAGGTTTCACGCAAAGGAAGGAGAGCGGCCGCCGCGCGGAAAAAAAACGCTGAGGACGCTAAGTTTTTTTATTGATTTTTTAGCATTGGAAGTTGCAATAAGCCTTGTCAGGCTGACAAGATTATGGCACATTCCAAACTAAAAAAACTCTGTGACTCTCTCCCTAACTCTGTGCACCCGCGCGGCGTTCGCTCTGTGTAACCTCCTTTCCTCCCCCATCACAATAACACCCGACAATTATTGAAGAAAAACGATGGAGTTAGTCCGAAGAAACGTTTGAAGGTTTTTACGAAATGGGGTTGATCCCAGAAACCGTACTGGATACACGTTTCATTTAACTTTTTATCTTCATGAATAGCAGTGGATATAATTTTTTTAATTCGTTTCCAGATTACGTACTGGGAAAACGGGATGTTCATTTCTTTCACGAAAAGATGCCGCACCCGGTCGGGAGATAAGCTGATCTGAGAAGCGATGTCTTCCAGATCCAGGGGTTTATGCAAATTTTCTTCCACATAGAGCAGTGCCAATTTTATCCTGTCGTCCGTTATGGTCTTGTTGGGTTGGCTGACAAGCGGAAAAATCGAATTCAGGAAATTATTTACGTATGGAATTAGCTCGTCGTTGGACAGGCATTTGTAATTTTCCGGAAACACGTTTTCATATTGCTCCGGTGCCAGTACAGAATCGATATTCATCCATGGTTTATCTTTCAGCAGGGAGCGCAATTGCCAGCCCCACAAACTATCGGGTTCTATAAAATTGACGAGCACCCTGGCATCCGGCCCAAAAAAAGTATGCGGCACGGTCTTATTGACAATGAAGCCTCTTACATTTGAAATAGTATGCCCGTCGATAATACCACCCAGATCATTGTCGAGTGTAACCACTACTTTATAGCTATGATGGGCATGTTCAGACATGCTTGCATCCTTTAAATCCGCAATTAACGATATGCTGTAATCCCAAAGAGATGTTAAAATATCGGTTTTCTGTATGTATAAGCTCATTGAGGGATTATTTAAAATAAGAGGGCTTTTAGCTATTAGCTGTTTGCTTTTAGCCTTGCGCAATGCCTGAGCAAAGCTTTCGACAGCCGATTGCTCATTCATTAACCTGTGTGACTTTAAAAATGCCGGGAATTGGAAATGGTGCGTTGGAATTGGCATTGATTTCTTCCACCGAGTAAATAAACCGCTGGGGTAGTTTGTCTCCGATATTGATGGGGATCTTTACACCTGCTGTTTCTTTTTGCGTTCTACTCAGATCGTTAAACCCGAGTTTTTGTCCAAAAAATGTGACGTATCTTTCCAGCAGTATTTCCTTTAATAATGCCTGCTCCGGAGCAATCCCCGGTTTGTTGAGCAATCCGTTTATTGCAAAGTCACTTGCTGCATAAGGCTCATACCGAAAGTTGCCGGTAGCCTTATAAGTCGGGTCCAGATAGCCGCCCGTGTTCAAAAACTGCCGGTGTGTGTTGAGATGAGCCAGTCCGGTGGCCAATCCTTTGGTACGAAGGCCGGTTTCTGCCAGGATCAGCAGGTTTTCCTGAAAAGTAATCAGGGAAAAGGATGCAGTCGTAGCAAAAATTCCTTTTGTATTTGATGTATTTAAAGTATTAGGACGATAAATCGTCTTTTTCCCGTTCGGAAGCAGCGAATACGTGAAGTAGTAATTAAACCGGGCCGTTTCATTGGTTTTGATGTTGCCGCGGTATAAGTCACTGTCGGAATCCAGGAGTCTGGTAATGTATGCATCCTGCGAAGTAATGTCTGTAACGGAGCGGCCATACGAATAGAAATTCTGGCTGCCAAATGCAGTGTTATGTGGTGCCAGCACGGAGCCGTCGGCAGATTTGATACCCAAAAGCGCCTCATTATAAGCATTTTCGTAATCTTTTACGTCCATATAAAAACGCGCTTTGAGTGTGTGTGCAGCCGCGATCCATTTGGCCTGATTTCCTTTCAGGAATATATCAGCATCTTTCGGGTCGCTCCCCTGTCCCGAACTAAGGTCGTCAATGGCATCGCTCAGTAAAGTCTGGATTTGGGCATATACTTCTTTTTGCGGATCAAAAACCGGATCGGGATAATGTTCATTATCAGAAGCCTGCGAATAAGGCACATCGCCCCAGCATGCCGTAATGGTGCCGGCAGTGTGGGCTTTTATTACTTTTGCTATGCCGGTGAGCCAACGGTTATTCATCGGCAGCGCCCGGTCTCCAATCAGTTTTTCATGTTCCAGCACCAGCCAGTAACCACCGATCCAGGTAAGACTAAAAGTACTTGCTCCGGCATTATAAAGCTGAAAATCTTTGTATTGCTGCTGTATACCGGTAAAGTACCCCGACCATATACCTGCAACCCTGGCTGTATGGCCCTCATGTACGGCTACATCGCCCAGCTGCATGGTGGTAAGCAAGAGTTCCGGTGCCACATCCGTCGGATTATTAGGATCTTCGCTTAAACCGGATACAATGCTTTGGCAGGCAGCCATCAGGCTCATGCACAGGCAGGCAACGAATATTTTTATAAAAAGAGTTTTCATAGTGGAAAAGCTTCGGAATGTTAATAATTAACGCGTATGCTGAAAACAAATGACCGGATGCCAGGCGGATTAAAATAGTCCTGACTTCTGGAAAACAATGCGCCGGTTGTGTTCGTATCCGGATCTACCCCCTTTACTTTGGTCCACAAAAACAGGTTCCTGCCTGTAACAGATAAGTCAATAAACTGAAGTCCGGACCATTTTTTAAACCGTGGAGAATCCAGCATGTAAGAAAGTGACGCCTGCCTCAGCCGTGTCCAGCTTCCGTCCGAAATCAGGTGTTCTTTTACATCGCTGTAACCTCCGCCGATACTGGTATAGTACGATTCATCCAACAGTACCTGTCCGCCCCCAAAGTTGTGCAGGTTGCCGCGGACTGTCGTTCCTGCCGGAAACACTTTGCCGGTGTAATTCCTGGTGTCTTCCTGGAGTGTTACCTCATGGCCTACGTCGGCATGCGTGCCCAGACTATACATGGCACCCCGGGTTGCTTCAAAAAAATCGGCACCTTGAGAGGTTTCGAAAAGCAGTTGTAAAGAGAGTTTTTTATATGAAAAAGCAGAGTTTAATCCTGCTGTAAAATCAGGGTTCGGATTTCCTACAATACCATAACTGGTACTTATCTGTGGAAATTTGTTGCTGTTGAGTACCAATGCACCATCATCACTTCTGAGGTATTTGCCGGAATAAAATACGCCCATGGGTTGTCCCACGATGGCCACTGTACGTGTAACACCTCCTCCAATGCTTACAATGACGCTGGAAGAAGAAAGATCAGTTACGCGATTTCTCACTCTGCTGAAATTGCCGTTTACCGACCAGTTAAAGCCCGGAGTATGAATAATGTCCATACCCAGATCGACCTCGAAGCCGTTGTTTTGCAGGGAGGCTCCATTGGCGTATTTGTTGCCAAAACCAGTAGAAGAAGGCTGGGTTACACTGATCAGTATGTTGTTAACCTTATCATGATAAAAACTCAGGCTGGTTTTTAATTTATTGGAAAACAGGCGCAGGTCAAGCCCAACTTCATATTCCGTTTTCACTTCAGGTTTTAAGGATTTATTGCCCAGCTCATAAGCCTGCATGTAAGCGCCGGTACCGAAAAGTGCTCCATTTACAAAATCCCCTAATCCCAGCAAACCCTGATTAAATATGGTTGGGTTAAAAAGTGTACTTGATTTATAGGGCTGCGGTTGTATGCCAACTACGCCATAAGAAGCACGTAATTTGCCAAAAGTTAAAATTTCCGAATTCCTTAGAAAGTTAACTTTGGAAAACTGCCAGGCCAGATCAACAGAAGGATAATAAAACGATTTGTTGGATTCTCCTCCAAATGTAGAGCTTGCCTCGCCAGCCAGTGAAGCATTTAAAAACAGGGAATTAAACAGCGAAACGTTCAGCGTATTGTAAACCCTGGCACTTCTGGTTTTTATCGTCTGACTGGCCGGTACGGTATTAATATTCGCTGCATTGGATGGATTAACAGGAAAATTTCCTGTAATGAAGTTGGTGACCTGCACGGCGTTGAACTCGTAATTACGGTCGTTAACGTTGAAACCCGCCACATAAGTGAAGGAAATACTTCTGTTAAACCGTTTATAAAACCTGCTAACAACGTCTGTTGACCACTCGGCTTCTTTATAGGAAGCTTTAAAATACTGGCCATTTCCACTGTTATTCAAATCATTAAGCGGATAGTAATTAAGCCGGCTGTCAAGGTTAAAATCATATCCGGCGCGTGCGGTCAGGTCAAACCAGTCAACAGGCTTAACGTTTAGCTCAAAGCCGTTGATAAACCGGTTCACATCTGAACTGTAAATTTGCTGATGCAGGGCCCAGTTAGGATTTCCTGCCAATGGATTGACACGTGCACCCACCGGATTAAGATACGACCGCTGACGGCCAACAACAGGAGAAGCCATAGGACCCGTGTAATAATCACCGATATAATCCGATTGGTCAAAATCCGGAGGATTGCTTAAAAGTGTTGCAGGCGGGCCTGAAAGTTCATAGTTCCTGCCTTGTCTTTTAGAACTGATTTTAGAGAAAGCAGAGTGTGTAGTGAAATGGAAAATTTTGCCAAATGAATGATCTGTATTGAGTTTGAATGAATTTCTTTTATAATCACTGTTGCCGTTTAAAACACCTTTCTGGTTTAAATCACCCGCGC
>Ga0247739_10000408_pt1 | contig 15347 bp, 14 predicted proteins | sample UWRJL058202B2_FD_180943 | JGI IMG/M metagenome (GOLD analysis project Ga0247739, IMG submission 180943) | Plant litter microbial communities from Arlington Agricultural Research Station in Wisconsin, United States - UWRJ-L058-202B-2 | ecosystem: Environmental > Terrestrial > Plant litter >...
TTCTTTCGTAAGCTCTACCAATTTTTTTCCGACTCCTTTGCCTTGATAATCGTTTCTTACTGCCAGGTCCGCAAGGTAACAGCTCCACACCCAATCTGTAATGCATCGCGAAACGCCTACCAACAAATCGCCATCCCAGGCAGTTATTACAAGATCAGAGTTTTCATACATGACTTTTATCCTTTCCCGATCATTTGTTGGCCTTGACAAGCCAGCATTTTCGTAAAGAATAATGATTTGGTCCGGAGATGGAATGACACTGGTTTTATAAGTTATATTCATTACTTTGAATTAAATTCATTTCAGACTTTTCTGATTATGTCATTGTTAGTGTGAAGATTCAGTGAGATAAATGTAGTTTTCAAATTACAAATAGGAAAGTTTTTACATCAGAAAATTTACGTATACAATTGCAGAAGACAAAAGGGAGCCTAACTTTGATAAATAAACCATTTTACTATGAAAACCAGATTCACTTTATTATTTCTTTTTATTTCTATGATATCATGGGCGCAACTTCCTGCTGCTGATGATATTAAAACTTCAAAAGGTTCTTTGAAAATCCAGCCGCTTAATCATGCAACAATGGCAATGAGCTGGAATGGAAAAACGATCGTTACAGATCCTTATGGCGGAGCAAAAACGTTTGTAGGCATCGCTGCTCCTGATTTAATCCTGATCACTGATATCCACGGCGATCACTTTGATCCGGCAACTTTGGAAGTACTTGATTTAAGCCATGCAATTATTGTTGTACCTCAGGCGGTTGCTGATAAAATGTCGGATAAACTGAAAGCAAAAGCAGTTGTAATTAACAACGGTCAAACTATCAGCAAACTTGATATTTCCATTACTGCAATACCTATGTATAATCTACCAGAATCTGCTGATGCGAAACATACCAAAGGCAGGGGAAATGGGTATGTTTTAAAAATTGGTGGTAAGTCGTTATATATCAGTGGAGATACAGCAGGAATTCCTGAAATGAGGACATTGAAAAACATTGATGTTGCATTTGTCTGTATGAATCTTCCTTACACGATGGATGTTAAAGAAGCGGCTTCGGCGGTTCTTGATTTCAAACCTAAAATTGTTTATCCATATCATTTTCGTGGTCAGGACGGAATGAGTGATACAGGTGTATTTAAGCAAATTGTCAATACATCAAACGCTTCAATAGATGTAAGATTAAGAGATTGGTATTCGATAAAATAAGTACTGATTATTTTTTATCAGACGTAGTATTCATTAAAACACTACGTCTGATAAAAATGTTTTATTGAAACAGCTCATCCAGATTTTCTAATCCGGCAGTAAATCCTTCTTTAAAGCCCATTTCCAGGATAGTTTCCAAATCTGAAAGTTTATCAAATTGTACTTCAATGGAAACCAGTGTGTTATCAGATATTTCAGTGAACTGATTAATCCATATCGATCTTGGCTGGTCGGTATTTATATTTCCATCCTCATCACAAAAAGCATCCAGAATAGAATAACTTTTTAGGGGTGTGATTGATTTGTAATCGGCTCTTGCCCAATGCTCTTCACCTTCCGGGCCTATCATCGCATAAAGCCAATAGCCGCCTTCGCGGAAATCCATCGATTTAGTTTTGGCCTTCCAGGGTTTAGGTGCCCACCATTGGTCCAGAATATCGCTTTCTGTCCAGGCCGACCATACTTTTGCAAGAGGCGCAGCAAATTCTCTTTCTACTTTAATTTTCTTGTTTTCCTTATCCACGGAAAAATTCATTAAGAGGCTACTTTTCATTTTTGTTTGAATTTAGGTTGATTAATACTTGATCCAATTGATTAAAACGATCTTCCCAATGCTTTTTGAATTGCTCGAGCCAATGGTCGATTTCCTTCATTTTAGCTGCATTGAAATGATAATGTATTTCTCTGCCAACTTTATTCTGAGTCAGTAACTGACAATCAGAAAGTACTTTAATATGCTTGGATACTGCCTGCCGAGTTGTATCAAAATGGTCGGCCAGGGCATTTGGTGTCATGGAATGAGCAGCAATCAGCACCAAAATCGCTCTTCTGGTCGGGTCTGCAATGGCTTGAAAAATATCTCCTTTCATTAGGTTAATCTTATAATGCGCAACTTGTTAGTTGCAAATATATGCAACTTTTTAGTTGCGCAATAATTTTTTTTAATAAATTTTTTTGAGGAAATATTTGTGATTTTATGGGTTCATATTCTTAGTTTCATAGGGTGCAGCCCTGTAAGACTAAAAGATTGTATTATTAGCTAATTTTATGTTCGGCGATTAAATCGTTCATAGTTTCTAAGAATTTTACTTCTGTAAAAACTCCTCCAAAACCCCAACAACCAATTCCACCACCTTACTTCCATCAACCGCTGTACAAATTTCTCCAAGAAAAGCACCATGAACTCCGGGTAAAATCATGAGCTCTGCGTTGGGTATTATACGTGACATCTCAAAGGCATGTTCGGGCAATACAACATCCTGGTCGGCATTCATAATTAAAGTAGGCGCCTGAATAGAACGAAGATCACTTTCCGGCCAGTCTTCCAAAAATATCATGCGGTCACGGTCTTTGTCGTGCATCACTTGCAATTTGCTTTTGTCCGCTGCTATTTTAAGATACTCAGTTTTCAGTGGCTGGGGCATATTTTCCAGCGCAGCATTTTTCATCATTTCAAAAAAGCCAGGAATCATGCCGCTTCTTTTGTAAATCGCAGAGGCAGCAATCAGCTTATGTACTAATGTCGGGTGCCTGATCCCGATTTGCAGCGTAGTGCTGCCACCATTACTAAAACCCAGGAAACTGGCTTTTTCTATTTTGAGGTGTTTAAGTAAAGCAGCCACATCATCCGCATCCTGTTCAAAAGTAAGCTCAGTATCCCGGTCGCCGGAATGACCATGTGCCTGTAATTCAACCGCAATTACCTTTCTATGGTTTGCAAGTAAAGGAAGTATTTGTCCGAATGTAGTCTGGATTGTGGAGCCCCCGCCATGTAGTAAAACCAGAGGTATTCCTCTGTTTCCATGAATTTCATAATACATTTTTAACCCGTTCACCGTAGCATAACCGCTTTCAAATGAGTTTTTTTCCATACCGTTTATGCGATGGGTAATAAGTTACACAGAGATATAAAAGAGCTAAAAAGAGAGCCACAGAGTTAGAACTCGTTAAAATAAAATACTATCGTTCTAAGTTTTACATTTATTAAAGCCCTTCTGTATAACTTTTGAAATTATTCAGAATTGCCTGCCAGCCTCCTTTTTGCATTTCGACCGGATTCTCACTCTCTGCTTCAAAAGTTGAAGTAATCAGTGTTTGATCACCGTCGGCAGTAAAATTGACACTTACTTTTCTATCGTCACCAAGTGTATAAGCAATTACACTTTCAGGCTGTACTTCATCATAAACACCAGAGAAATCGAATCCGAAACTGCCGTCTTTTGCTTCCATGTGGGATAAGAATTTTCCTCCAACCCGCAGATCGTTTTCAGCTTTGGTTGTATGCCAGTCGTCTGAGGCACTGTTCCATTTCATAATGTGCTCGGGCGTAGTCCATACTTCCCATACTTTTTTAACCGGCGCATTGATAGCCGCTTCAATGTTTACAATAGTTTTTTCAGGTGTTTGCATACGAATTTTAGATTTTGGTAGATTATCAGGTTCATTTCAAAAACAAAAAATTATCACTCATTTTTTATAAGAATGAATGATAAAGGAAAGACAACCGGATCTCAGAAAAGGAGACATTTGCGAACAATTTTTTTTGAAACTTTTATAATTAAATAAGCTTAATATTCGAAATCCGGCACATTTTTTACTCTTGCATATTCAAACTTAGCCAGCTTGCCTACTTTGCTGTACGATTCCAGGCCACTTACACAAATGCTTTCCACAGCTTCCAAGTCCACATTTCCGTCTTCACCAATGATTTCTCCCAGCAAAATAAGATGTTCAATTTGTCCGATAATAAGAATTGTCCCGTTAATTTCAATCGGAATTTCCTGCAAAAATTTCATCCCCATTTTAACCTGACTTTCCTGTACAAAAGGCGCTTTAAAATCATCAATATACTGTGCTTGTAATTTGCAAGTATCAAATTCTGAATCAGATCTATCGAAGTTTGCAGAGGTGAAATGTGCTTTTTCTACAAAAGATTCATGAATATGATTGATCGTGTAATAACCGGTCGCCAGAATATTTTCATACGTATGGCGTGGTACTGAGGCTGGTCTGACAATCATTCCGATCAATGCCGGATTTGCTCCCAAATGAACAACTGAACTGAAAACTGCCAGATTGGTTTCCCCTGTTTCAGATATTGTACCAATCAGATTCGCCGGTTTGTAGCCGGTAATAGAATTGATAAGATTGGCTCTGTAATATTTACTTAATTCCTGAATCTCCTGATTGGTGAAATGTTTCATTTTGGTTGTTTAGTTGTACGAGACTTACCAGGTTTTGTAAACTTGGAAAGTCTATTTGATGAATGTGCAAATTACTTCCTGATATTCATTTTAAATACCTATCCAAATAAAATTTATTCAAACCAACCCCAAACCAGCTGCTACTTTAATCAGTGAAGCCGTATTACTTACTTCAAATTTCATTAGCAGATTGGACCTGTGCGTATTAACCGTAGCAACACTTATAAATAACTGATTGGCGATCTGAGGATTTGTGAGCCCTTCCGCAATCAGCAAAAGGACTTCCTTTTCACGTCGGGTAAGAAAAGGAATTGTTTTAGGAGAAGAAACAGCTGTATTTTGTTCAAAACTAACATTCATATAATAACCTCCTGCCTGTACCTGGCGAATTGCATCCAGTATTTCTTCTTTGGACGAACTTTTAATAAGATATCCGGAAGCTCCGTTCTGAATCATTCGCGAAACATAGGCGCGTTCGCTGAATGTGCTTAATGCCAGGGATTTGATGTCAGGGAACTGATCTTTGATTTTTTTGCAAAGATCGATTCCGTTAATATCCGGCAGATTAATATCCAGAAAAACAATGTCTACTTCGTTGTTTTTTAAAAAATCAACGGCATCAAAAGCATTGGATGCTGTGCCAATTACTGTTATTTCTTCACTGTCTGCCAACAGCGATTTAAGTCCTTCAACAACCAATGGATGATCATCAACAATTAATATTTTTGCAGTCATGACCAAAAGTATTTAGGAATCAGCTTTTTGCTTTTTCAACAACAAAACTTAGACTGTTATTTCTACCAGAATCGAAGTGCCTTCATTAGGTTTGGAGCGGATGTCCAGTTTTCCATTCAAATAATCGACTCTTGCCCGTACATTACGCAATCCTGTGCCTTTATTTTGGTTGAGGTCCTCCATGTCAAATCCTTTACCATTATCTTCAACCGTCAGACTTACATTGTTTCCCTGGCGGGTCAGCTGAACCTGGGCTTCTGTGGCATCTGCATATTTAAGGACATTGTTCAGCAGTTCCTGAACAATGCGGTAAAGTACAATTTCGACGGAAGAGTCCAGACGTTTTTCAAACCCAAAAGTATACATACTCACACGCAATTGGCCAGAGTAACTGATACCATCGCAAAAGTCGGTCAACGCATCAATCAAACCAAATCTTACCAATGTTTCCGGCATCATACTATGAGCTACACGGCGCATTTCGCTGATTGCGCCATCCAGTTGATTTAATGCCCGGGAGAACGTCATCGCGCTCGCTTCCGGAAGAATTACATTTCCTTTCACAGAGTTAAGAGTTAATTTAATACCTGACAGCAATCCGCCCAATCCGTCATGCAGGTCACGTGCTACTCGTTTGCGTTCCTCTTCCTGGCCTTTCAGGATAGAATGAGTGGCTAAAAGCTGTCTTTCCTGTTGTAATTGTAAGACTTCTTTTTCTGCAATTTTTTTCCTGATCATTATATTCCTGTAAACCAGCATTGCAATTAGTAGCAGTACGATCAGACCTGTCACCAGGCTGTAAATAAGAGTAGTACGTGTTTGTTTTTCTTTTTCAAGTGTAATAATCTGCTTTTCTTTCTGTGCAGTCAGGTATTTTGTGTCCAGTTCCTGAAGTTGCTTTTGAACATCTTTACCCTGAATAGAATCATTCAGCATCACATATTTTGTCAAATAATCATAAGCAGATTTATAATCGTTTTTTCGTGCTTTGTCCGTTGCGTAATCTTCATAAAGTTCTATTAAATGATCGTTCATTTTATTTTCTTCTGCAATTTTCAATGCCTCAGCAGTATATTTTTCAGACACTTCCGGCTGGTTAAGGTCTTCGGCTACGAACATCAACGCTCTTAAACATTCCATTTCCAAAAATACATTTTTGGTTTTTCTGGCAAGTTTTAAACCCTTTTCTCCAAAATCCTTTGCCTTCCCCAATTGTTTCAAAGCTCTGTTTGTACGACATAAACCGCCGTAAGCCTGGATCACGAAAATGTCGGAATTTATTTTCTGAGCTATAGATAATCCTTCTGTATAATGAGCAATGCTTTTCTGATATTTTTTAAGGTTAAAAAAACAACCGCCTAAATTTGTCAGGATGTCAGCAAGCTGTAAACTATCATTCATTGGGCGAGCCAGTTTCAGTGCTTTTTGCTTATATACTACTGACTTATTAAATAAATTAGCATGCTCAAAAGCTGTCCCGGTGTTTAGATATAATGTAGGCAAATATTGTGTTTTACCTTCCTTTTCAAATATATCTGCCGACTGCTGGTAATATTTAATTGCCTCAGTAAAATTTCCCATATAAGTGTAGCTCGCTGCAATATTGGCCAGGCTTTTTCCAATATTTATGGTATGCCGCATATCTCTGGCAATTGCCAGACTTTCCTTATTCAGCTTTAATGCCGGTTCAAACTTTCCCTGCAGATTCAGGATGTAGGTATAATTAGACCTGAATTTAAATTTTCCCATATTGTAACCAATCCGGTCGCTCAATGAACCGGCTTTCAGGTAATATTTTCCGGCACTATCCAGATTTTTATTTTCAAGAAACTGTCCGTATTCAATGTAGGCCAACACGCGGTTTGTATCATTGTTACTTTCCCGGATTCGTTTCAAAATTGCATCAGCACCTGCGCCATGCGCAGAAATTCCGGTAATAGTTAAAATAAACAAAACTGCTTCAAAAACTAGTTTCATTGATCTTTCGGTCGGGTTGTAAGGCCGTTAAATTAGTGAAGTAAAAGTCATAAATAAAACCGTTTAATAATATCATGTAAAAGCATGATTTTCAAAAAATCATGCTTTTACATGATTGATCCTGAGGTTAATGACACGTTACCTTTGTTGTGTCAAATGACAATTTATCTATCTCATATTTATTCAATTACATTTATTATTAGTCATGAAAAAGATTATTTTTATTTTATTTTTTGCTGCATTATTTTTCTCATGTGAAGACAAAGACAAGCCGGTTCCTTCACCTGAACTGAGTGGCCAGGTTACCGGGAATTATAAGGTTAACAGTTTAAAAGTTGATGGGGTAAAGTACTCTCTGGAGCGTGCAGAAATTTTGATTGAATTACAAAAATTCTCCTCAGAAGTTGTTACCGGTACAATGAAAGTGAAAATTGATGGTGATTCGGAACCGAATGAAGATTTGGGAACAATTAACCTTAAAAATGCCGGAAGTACAGGTATTGATCTTTATGAAGGAACAACCAAAATTGGTAATTTAAGTAAAGATAATGTGCTGTCCATTTTCGTTGAATATGAGGACTCAGAATTTGAAATGATCGCGAATAAAAGATAAGTTTAGTCAGACTTTCCAAGTCTTTGAGACTTGGAAAGCCTTTTCGTATTTGTCGAAATATTTTCAAGCGGAATGGTCGGGATATAACCCTTTGTGCCATCAGGTAATATTACGCGATATCCTTTTGCCATTTCTCCAATAATACGAACAATTGTATTTTGAGGTAAAGAACTGATTTGTTCGGAAGGAAGAAACTGTGATGAGGCAAATAAATTTGCTTTTTTAAGAGTTCTAACGGTATCTCCCAGCCATTTTGAAGTTTCCGGTAAGCCGGGAATTTTTTCTTTACTGTCATTTATAAATGGCAACGGATTAACAGCACCGGAACCTCTGGAATAAATACCAAAATGCAAATGAGGGGATGTGGTGATTGCATTGCCGGTATTTCCTACCAAACCCAAAGTATCTCCTTTCGAAACCCTTGTTCCTGCCGATACCAGCTGACTATCTAAATGCGCATAATAAAGTGAATACGGACTCCCGTTCGGAGAAAGAGAAACGACTTTGCCACCCAGATTATTTGTCCCAACGTGTGTTACAAATCCATTCTCAGAAGCGACGGCCGGTGTCCCGCGTTTTGCTTTAATATCAATTCCTTCATGTGATCTTACACCTCGATCCCGCTCAGCGCCCCAATAACTGATCACATCCGACATACCATGGCTTGCAACAGGAAAAGCAAGACTTGGCAAGGTTGTCAGCGAAAGTGAAACAGTCAATTTTTCATTTACACCAGTTTGTAAACGCAACAATAATGTGTCGCCGGTTTGGCTGGAATAAGTTAGAATCTGCTGGTTATTATTCAAATAATCAATGCGTTGTGCTTTTCCATTGGATTTAATTCTATATAATTCGAGGAACAAATGCGATGTGTCATTATCTGTTCGTGAGGGTGTAATGACCAAATTTCTCCCTTCAGGAATTTTTAAACGGATTGCCTGCGCGGGTATAGAATCACCCAGATAAAATCTTTCCTGATAAGGAGCGACTGAAAAAATGGAGTCGCTCAGTACTTCCTTTCCTACTCTAAACCACGTTTGTCCAATCTGTGTTTTTTCCAGTTTTACCTGATACAATTCCTTTTCATAATATTCCTGCGGGGTTGTTGGAAACCAGTGAGAAACGGGTACAGGCTTACAGGAAGTGATATATACTAAAAATAGTATGATTGATAGGAATTTAGTCAATGCTTTCATTGGTGACTTTTTGGGTTGTTATCAGTCAATAACAAAGTCATGCCATATATGATTTGTACAGTGAAGCAGTAAATTGGGCAGATGCTGTCTGCTTAATTGAACTAACAGAATTTACCCATTAATTAAATCCTTAAAAAATAAGATCAATGTTAAAGTTTATAAAGAGATAGTTACGGCAATAGATTTACAGAGAAATGTGATGGACAATATTATTTTTTCTTAATTCATAGTTAAAGCAGCCCTGTAAGGCTTTATATCTTAACGTTGGGCATCGCCCGAAACCCGCCTATAAACAGTCTCCGTAGCCTTGTTTTCCTGTTCTTCCGGGGAAATATTATATGCTGTAATAACCAGATTATCTTTATCAATTAATTCAATAACCGTCCGCCAGCCCCAGGGAACAGGAATATCCGGACCGCCATAACTGCCTAAAATTGAAAATCCGTTTTCAAGTGCATCGCCATTGGATAACATCATTCCTGTTCCCATGTGAAAGCTGTCGATCCAGGCGCACTGAAATTTATTATTAGGAATGTCAAAACCATAAATTGCTATCCCATCAAAAGGTCTATCATCCAGGCTTCCTTTGTATTCATGCATTACAAACCTCCCTCCAAGAATAGGTCGAATTGTACCTTTCATTACAGATTCATCAGCAATAATATCAGGTTCAAACCAGGTTTTTGTTATTCCTTCCCAATTTCCAATCAATGCAGAAAGTTCTTTATGAATGCCGGATTCCAGCGAAATTTCAAATTTGCTTTTACTCATGGTTGTATTTAATTTATTCCGAGTGACAGATCCGTTCAGCCCGGCTTTGCCGTTCAGACCAGATCATGCTTTGATGTTTATACCAGATCCTGCTTAGATGTTTATACCAGATCCTGTCCTGATTTTGTTTTACCTTTTTCAGATAACGCATGCAATGAATTGCGTTTCATTGTTTTAATAAAATCCACTTTTTTAAATCTGAGCGCACTCCAGTCTTCATCAATGGCTACCATTCTTACCGGTTCCAGTTCATGAGAACCCATTATTTGCCAGCCCGTATCGCGGTTAAAGTCACATGTATATTTTTTTGAAGTTCCTTTCGGATAACACATCCAAATCACTGCATCGCCTCTCAATAATGGGCCAATTTTGGGAATCAACTCATCAACTTCAACTTGCTGTGTTACAAAAACGAGAATAAAATCAATTTCAGACAATCGGTCAAGTGAAGTAACAATACTTGTTTCAGCGCGTACACTATCCAGGTTCAGTTGAAATGAGTTTGGAGCATTCAGGACTACAATTGTATTCTGATCTTTGAAATTCAATTTTTTGAAAACAGCATCCATAAGGTTGTAATTTTAATTAATAAGCATTTTGTCTCTGGCCCAATACACTGAAAATCAAATATAATAAATAGGAAGAAGTGCTTTCAAAAACGATAGAAAAATAAGATTTACAGAAATTGATATTATTAGTTACAAACAATTCTGATAAAATTGCCGGAATTAGCAGGATGATTTTAACATCATATTATTTAGCAGATTACTAATGCAGGGGAAGTCGTATCTTTGAAGTAAATTATAGAAATTGTTAGCATGTTATTTAAACAAAAAGATCTGGAAGGAATAAAATCCGGTAATATTTCATTGGCTTTCAGAAAGTGGAAAAAGCTTTCGGTTTATGCCGGAAGTTTTGTTGATACCAGCATTGGAATACTAAAAGTAGGTGCTGTAAAAGTTATTTCTCTGGAAGAAATTACGGATGATGAGGCACAATCGGCCGGGTTCAAAAATGCAGTTTCACTTGTTCAGCTTCTGGAACAGCAAAAAGACGGACTTATTTACAAAATTGAAATTTCCTTTCACTCAGAAAATCCTGAAATTGAATCTCAGGAAGAAGCTGAAATGGATAAAGAGGAATTTGAAACTATAAAATTAGCGCTGGACAACCTGGATAAATTTAGTAAAATTGGTAAATGGACTGTCAAAATGTTACAGGCTATCCGGGAAAATCCTAAGCTGAAAGCAGCTGATCTGGCTGTTAAGGCAAAAAAGGAAAAAGAGTGGCTGAAATTAAATGCCCGTAAACTAAGAGCACTTGAATTAATAATCAGTCATGAGCCTGGTTACACGTTATCGCCAAAAGGAGAAGCTTACATGAATATGCTTGGCTTGTAGTTTTTAAGAGAAGAAAAAATATTTGGCCCAGCTTATTTCAAATAATTCAGTAAACCTGTTTTATTCAGAAATAAGCAGGGCTTTTTGCTATGGTCAAGATCAGTTTATTTTAACAACTTTTTGAAAGGAGTGCGTATTTCCCTGTTTTACGTCCATCACATAGGTGCCTGTTGGCAAGTGTGAGATATTCATTTTATGTGAAACTTTACTGCCATTTTTACTCACAATTTCTTCCTTATAAAGTCGTCCTGAACCGGCATCAAAAATTTTCACTTCCAGATTATAGCTGATATCATTGGCCATATCAATGGTTATAAATTCAGTAGCAGGATTAGGATAAACGATCAGTTTTCTTTCAGCAACATTATCTTCTGATGACAATACCGGAATAATTTCAGATGAAGCAACGCGAGCGTTTGAAGCTGGGGCGGATGCAATTACAAAAATGGGTGTTTCGCTGGCAGTAACTGTTATATTTCCATTATTTACAGGCATTTCCTGCATAGCCATATTATCACTTCCCGGTGTTGGAGTATAAATTTTGGCTAAACCTGTTGCACCCAGATTTAAGTTGTAATTAGCTGTTCTTCCTACTTCGTCGGGCACAGTTAATATATAAAGCGATTTTCCATCCAATTCATAACGATCCACAATCGGGTCATGGTTCAGCGTTTCCTTGTATACATATTCTCCAAAAAGTTTATTAGTCTGGAAAAAGTAATCAGCGGATGGCCGGCGTGTTTCGTTGTCGTTTATAAGACCGGATGAACCAAATATTCCTGCTAATGGATTGTCATCATACATTTGGTAGTAAAATACTTTTTCAATACCATTACGCGCAGAAGAAAGAGAAGTTCTCAATATCCAGTCAGCCTGTGTTTGCTGTGCCGATTTGTTACCTATTGCAATGGCTTTCAATGGGCTGTTCTGTGCAATGTCATAGCCCGCTTCTGTAATCCAGACAGGCAAATCGTTACATAGTTCGCGCGAAACTTTTACGAAATTTTGAAGTATTTCAGCTGAATTGGTCACTTCCGGAGCTGCTCCGCGTGTAGAAGTCCCGCTTTGACTGGATGATGCATTATCTGTATAAAGATGGAAATTAACAATATCCCAACACAGATTAACTGTTCCGTCGGGATTGTAACCACGGAATTCCCTGCACCAATCCACCATTCCTTTTACATAATCAGAACCGGTTACTAATCCTGCAATAACCACTTTCATATTAGGGTCAGCATTTTTAACACCTGCTGCAACACCCATCGTATTTTTGTGGCCATCATAAAACGCTGATAAATTGGCAGCATATTCCCGGGCAGTCTGGTAACCTTTACGACCTTTCCAGGTTTTATCCCTTTCGTTATCGCATTCAATATATTTGATCAGGTTCAGCCCGATTCTTACCGTGTTCGGATAATCACCGTACCATCTTGGTGTGGTAGAAACACTTAGCAGGGAAGGATCTACGTTGGTATTACTTCCATAACGTGCTGCATATTGAAAAGCAACTTTCGCCTGTTCAAGATAAGAAAGCGGCTGAGTAAAATCTTTTCCGTAGATAACCGGAACATTTTCTGCATCTCTTTCACTTTCAGGATATGTGTTCAGCATCCAGTTTGGCAAAGTTTTCAGACAAGCCAGTACTTCAATATTTTCCTGCTTGCATCTTTCATAAATCAAATCATAATTCCAGCTGCCGCTTAATGTAGGATTATACGAAAATACACCTTGTGTTGATTCCAGCTTTTCCCAGTCCATATAGTGGCGCAAACCTGTAAAGCTCTTTGCAGCAGTAACTTTGGATTCAACCAATGACTCCGCGTGGACACCATCCTGAAAATTCCATTCGTAGCCATTTACACCTAATAAATCTCTCAATTTAATATTTTTGGTACGAGCCGGAGCAATGGAAGGCGTAGGAGCAGTGTAACTTCCGTAAAATTCTATTTCCGTCGGCAGGATATTTGGAATGGTCAAAACCAGATAGCGTGCATTAGAAATGGTTGCGTCAAGTTTAAACTGGTTATCACCTGATAGATGTCTGTCGGGATATGGGCCAACCCAGCCATTATAAATATCTCCCGTAAAAGTAGCGATAGGAATTCGTTGCCACTGGTCCGTAATGATAGACAATACCATAGGCTGCTCGATAGCAGAACCTGTGAAATCGAAAAACTTAATTCCTTGCAACGATATTACTTCACCTTCCTGAAGGGGATAATAAGCTTCATAATTGTTAATGATTTTTCCCCAGCCTGTATGAACCTCTACCTGCGTTTCTCCATCAAAAAACCCTTCAAGTCCATTCGCTGCATTAGTTAACTGATACCACCGTTTTGGATCAATAGGTATTTTGGTGCCTATGGAAACAGTAGGCGGAGTGATGATATTTCCATTTATTGTCAGCGTTTGAACAATGCTCTCAGCAGCTGAAAAATTGCTGTTGCCTGTTTGTGAGGCAGTAATGGTTGTTTGCCCTGCTGCAATAATTGTTGCTTTCCAGCTTCCTGTACTATTGGAAACAGTAACAATACCAGGATTTGAGGAAGTAAAAGTAATTGGTGTTTCAGTATTATTACTGGTTGCGATCAGATCAAAAGGGCTATTTCCTACTGTTTTGGCAGGAAGTGCAGCAAAGCTAATAACCGACTGACTTTGCACAATTCCCGGAACTACCTCAAACCAGTTCAAATTATAACCACCCTGAATTGCATACATACGCAAGATCTGACTTCCGGCGGCAAGGTTAACGACCACATGGGCCGTTGTCCAATTTTGCCATCCATGTGTCAGAGGTACATTTAACTGGCCAAGTGCTGTTCCGTTAGTAGTTCGTATTTCGATTTTACCATTATCATAGCCATTCGCTATTCTGAAATTAATAGTATAAGTTCCGGCAGATGCAACATTAACGTTGTAGTCCATCCAGTCGTCATTCTCAATATAATTTACGGCTGTACCTCCATCTGTATCATTTGCATTTTCGGTACTTACACCGCTTGTTACATCAAAAGATTCAGCTTCTATCCTTCCTGATAATGGCCGTGACGCAACTGCATTAATCCAATTAAAATTCCAGCCGCCTTTTTCAGCAAAAACACGTAATGTCTGGTTTCCCGCGGGTAAAGCTGCTATCATATTTACGGTTTTCCATCCTTGCGATCCTCCTGTCTGAGGAATACTTAGTCTTCCCAAAATAGTACCGTCATTTGCTTTCAGAGCTAATGCTGCATCCGGACTATATGCATTGGCAATCCTGAAATTAAATGTATAAATGCCGGCGGCAGCTACGTTTACTTTGTAGTCCATCCAGCTGTTGTCCTGAATCCACCCTACATTTTCACCACCATCTGTATCAGAAGTTGATTCTTTTGCAACGTTAGACATTTGATCATAAGTCTCAGCTTCAAGTTTTCCCGGTAATAATGTAGCAGCCGTTGGTTGTTGCGGAGCGGCTATTTCAAACCAGTTAAAGTTAAAAGCACCAACTTTAGCAAAAATCCGAATAATCTGGCTTCCTGCCGGTAGGCTTACTGTTGTATTGATCGTAGCCCAGTTTTGCCAGCCGCCCGTTTGCATAACATTAACTTGTCCAAGTATAATGCCTTCTCCTGTTTTTATCTCAATAATTCCATTTCCATAAGCATTTGCTATTCTGAAATTGAGCGTATATGTGCCGGCTGAAGCAATTTTCACATTGTAATCCATCCAGTCCCCATCATCAATATAGCCTACATTAAGATTACCATCTACGTCGCCTGTAGATTCAGTTTGTACTTCATGCATTACATCAAAATCCTCAGCCTGCATTCTGCCGGATAATAATCTGGATTCATTACCTTCAAACCAATTCAGGTTAAAACCACCCTTTTCAGCATAAATCCGTAATGTTTGGTTTCCGGCGGGTAATAATGCAATAATTCTAACTGTCTGCCAGCCTTGCGAACCGCCGGTTTCAGGAATTCTAATTTGCCCTAATTTGATTCCATCAGCTGATCTGAGAGAAAGTGTTGCTTCCGGACTATAAGCATTTGCAATTCTGAATTTGATAGTGTAATAACCTTGCGCAGCTACATTTACATTATAATCCATCCAGCTGCCATCATTAATCCAGCTTATATTTAATCCACCGTTTATATCCGTTGTTGGCTGGGTCGCTACACTATTCATAGCACTGAAGTCTTCTGCTTCAATTTTACCCGGAAGTGATTTATAAGACTGTGCTTGTATTGAA
>Ga0247739_10000409_pt1 | contig 15333 bp, 15 predicted proteins | sample UWRJL058202B2_FD_180943 | JGI IMG/M metagenome (GOLD analysis project Ga0247739, IMG submission 180943) | Plant litter microbial communities from Arlington Agricultural Research Station in Wisconsin, United States - UWRJ-L058-202B-2 | ecosystem: Environmental > Terrestrial > Plant litter >...
TTTGGGGGACTGTTCGCTGTCCACTTTTCTGCATCATTTCATTACGCAGCTGTGGATTTTGATCAACTCGAATTTCTTCAACACTCGCACCTTTCTGCGCTAATAATTTTTTAGCATTCACGCAATATGGACAAATAGCTGTTGTGTACATTAAAACCCGAGCCATAGAAACCTCTACTTCTGCTTACCCTTCACTAGCGGTAAATTTTGACTTTGCCACTCGCTAATACCACCGGATAATCTGCGAACATCGTATCCTGCTTTAGCAAGTTGGCGACCTGCGGTGCCCGCATATTGTCCTATCTTATCCACGATAATAATGGTCTTACTTTTGTATTTTTCAAGAGTGGCTAAATCAGCATTAATGCGATCGTAAGGAATATTAATCGAATCAACCAAATGACCTAATTTATAGTCGGCACTTGGACGTATATCCAAAACTACAGCTTTGTCGCTATTTACCAAACTGGTTAATTCATTATTTGAAACAGGCACGCCACTTTTCACGCGCTCACGCAGACTGTAAGCAATAATGAGTACAGCTAACAAACTGGTTAGCATCCACTCCTGGATTAAAAACTGAATAAAGTTCACACCCGGTACCTATGTTGAATATCAATACACGCATTTGACAACGCAAAGCAGCTGCTCATTATACACAGGCTACTAACTTTTACTGCTAGCCTGCTATTTCTGCCAAAAAAAATGCCCGCAAATGCGGGCATTTTCTAAAACAATTGCTGTTACTTCTTAGCGTAGAGAATCCAAAGTTTTGCAACACGCGCCAAATTAGATTTGTCTGAAACCGCTTGGAAAGCTTTAATTGCTTCAGCTTTCTTACCAAGGTTCAAATTAGCCACACCTAAACGAACATAAGATTCATCCACAGATTTCAAACCACCTTTAGCAATAGCGCTTTGAATAGTTGCAGCAGCTTTATCGTTCAAACCATGCCCAAGGTAAGCTGCACCGATTTTTGCCAATGGCTCGCCATTAGGCTTAGTTGCTGCTTCTTTTGCGGTTGCATCTAAAGTTGCCAAATCTGCTGCTGCATCCGATTTAGCACGATTAAGAAGCTTATTGGTACGATCTGTCGCCGGAACAACGCCAGCAGCAATGCCCGCTTCAAGCGCTGCTTTAGCGTCACCTGAATCCAACAATGACAAAGAAAGCTCTGCCAATTCGTTGTATTCTTCTGCTGTCATATTGCCAACTGATTTTTTCAAACGATAGTATTCAATTTTTTCTCGGTCAGAAAAATTAACTTCGTTACGAGTAATCTTTAACATATCATTCCAATATTCTTGTGAAGGATATAGCTCAAGAAGTTTTCCTAATACATCAGCATAGGCCGCATTATTGCCCAATTTTGAATAGCTATAGCCCAATATTTGTAGCCAATTTTTGTCCACCGGCTTCTTAGCTTGTTCAGCTTGTTTAATTAACTTTTGCGCATATTCAGATGAATTTTTATAATCGCCTTTTCTGAAATAGGCTTGCATCAGACCAGTAGTTACATCGGGGGTTGCAGGATAAGACTTAAGATATCTTTCGTAACTATCTATGCCCTTTGAATAATCGCTAAGAGATAAATAAATTTCTGCAAGAGTTACCAGTCTTGCACCTACCTGTTCTGCTGGAACCTGATTTGCAGCCAACATTGTTTCATAGACTTTTGCTACGCCTGCGTAATCTTTCAATTGCGCCAAGCATGCTGCTTTTAATTCATTAGTGACTGTTTCTTCGTAAGGAGTTTTACCTGGAATTGGTACAACTTTTTCATTAATAACTGCAAGAGCTTCTTTAAATTTCTTCTCTTTCATCAACTTATCAGCTTCGCCTAGTGGCTTCATTTTAGAGCTGAGTTGCTGCGCTTTTTCAGCAGCCATAGCAACTGGTGCGAAAACTGCTGATACAGTGGTTAAACCGGTAGTTAATGCCACAACAACTGAAACTGATTTAGCTATTCCAAACAAATTTTTTTTCACACACATAACTATCTCTACCAATACGTTTACTGATTACAGCAATCTTATGCCCAATGAAAAAAACGCCGGAAGTTACTCCAGCGCTTCGTTACCTAAAATACCAATATTTTTAACGCCTAAACGCTGCGCTGTAGCCAACACTTTAGCAACTGAGTCGTACTTCGCTAACTTATTTGGCTTCAAATGAATCTCTGGACGAGGTTCTGCGCGTGCTGCTGATTTTAAATACCCTTGCAATTGTGGACCAGATGTTACAAGTTCAGCATTCCAATAAATAGAGCCGTCAAAATCAACCACAATATCAATTACTGGTGGTGGCACATCCGGCGGTGGATTATTAGTTACTGGCATGTCTAACTTAACCGCATGAGTTTGCGGGGGAAGCGACATGATTAACATTACAATGAGTACAAGCATCAAGTCGATCAGTGGCGTGGTGTTCATTTCCACCATTACATCGCTTGTTCCGCTTCCACTCCCTACATTCATACCCATGATGAATTACCTTTTAGTGAGAACCACAAAACTAATTATGTTCTGGAGCAGTAATAAAACCTACGCGAACAATACCTGCTTTTTGACAATAGGCTACTACACGACCAACAGGTTCGTAGCGAGAGCTCTTGTCACCGCGAATATGCACTTCGGGTTGTGGCTTTTTAGGTGCTTCAATTCTGAGCTTAGCCAACATCTCTTCTTTGGTAATCAAAACGTTATTCCAATAGGTTTCACCTTCTGCATCCACCGAGATAACGATGTTTTCAGGTTTGGATTGTGTTGGAATATTTGATACGTTCGGAAGTTGCACCGGTACGGTTTTAAGAACCACCGGCACTGCGATCAGGAAAACGATGAGCAAAACCAACATAACATCAACCAACGGAGTTGTGTTAATCGTTGAATTTAACTCTGCGCTGTCGCCATCGCCGCTGGAAATATTCATTGCCATTTTTTGTTACCTCATGCTGCAAGTTTTTACTTATGGCTAACACAAGTCTTTAGAAAAATTCCGTTGACTCGTGTTAGACATCAGGTATTAAACCGTTATGTAAAATTACTTGTCGCTACCGTTAACGCCTACGATGAGGTATGCGTGAACGTCAGCAGCAAAGGCATTCAAATATTCGCTAGCAACTTTGTTACGACGAACTAACCAGTTGTAGAGGAATACTGCAGGAACCGCTACACCCAAACCAATTGCGGTCATGATCAAAGCTTCACCTACTGGGCCAGCTACTTTATCAATTGATGGTTGGCCAGATTGTGCGATCGCGATCAAGGCGTGGTAGATACCCCATACAGTACCGAACAAACCTACGAACGGAGAAGTCGATGCTACCGTTGCCAACACCGCCATACCAGTTTGTAAATCGTTGGTGATAGCTGCTGCGCTACGTTGAACTGACAAGCTTATCCACGAATCAAGATCGATTTTATCAGTTGACTTACCATCATATTGTTTAAGCGCTCTTAAACCATCATCGGCAACGGCACGGAAAGCGCTGTCTGCTTTAAGATTATTGACACCATCTTGTAAGGTTTTAGCATCCCAAACTTTACGGGCAGCAGTTGCTTGGCTAAATAATTTTGATTGAACCATTAACTTGATAGCTGCGATGTACCAAGTAGCAGCTGACATGATGATCATAAGTATCAATACTGAACGGGTGACCGCATCACCTTCATGCCATAACTTGCCCATACCATAAGCAGTTTCTTTTTCTGCAGTACCTTCGTTTGCAGCATCAATAGCAGATGATGCGTCTGCAGGAGCAGCTTCTGGAGCTGGAGCGGCATCTACTGGTGCTGCATCGGCTGGTGCGGCTTCAACTGGAGCAGCTGACTCTGCAGGAGCAGTTGTTTCTTGAGCAACAGCTGAACTTACTACGAAATGCTGACCACCTAAAGCCAACGCCAAAATCAAAACAGATGAAAGTTTTTTTAACATTTTTCAAACCCTGCAGTTAACGTAAATTTAAAAGATCTATTTTTGTGGTCAAACAACGGAAATATGCGTTAGCGAATTAATTTTTCGCGTCTTCAATCTTCCACGTGAATTTTATTGCATGCCAACACGCTATTGGCCTATCGCCAACCATACATGGAATAAATTTCCATGAACGAATTGCGTGATTCTTGGCAGCTTCATCCAAGCGCTCTGACCCACTACTAGCTGATACTTGAGCATCAGTAACCTTTCCATCTTCCGCGATGTAGAGGTTTAATCCGGTAGTGCCCGCTTCACCCAAACGAATAGATGCAGCTGGATAAGTAGGCTTGCTTAAGCCTTTTGGGCCAACTTTTGCCTTAGTCTGATTTACTGGAGCTTCAACTTTCTTCGTTTCCTTTTGCACAGCTACAATTGCAGCTGGTGCTGGAGCGTCTGGAACAAAGTCAAGCGATGGCGGTGGTACGAAATCTGGTGGTGGTGGTTTTATATCAGGCGGCGGTGGCGGTGGAAGCTCCTCTTTTACGATTTCCTCCTCTTTTACATCAGCCTTAATAATTTCAATAGCATTCTTAACAATTTCGCGGTCTAGACCAGCGGCCAGACCCCATATGAGAAGAGCATGGAAAACAACTACGATAATAAGACCCGTAGATCGCTGTCCCGCACTTTTTTTGGCGTGATATGACATAACTTAGCTGCCACCTTCTGAATTTCACCTGCAAAAATGATCCTGCAGTACAAACGAATCCAATGTTTTGGCATTTGTATCTACAAGCTCACGGAATGAGCTCTAAAGCATCGTCGCCCTAGACGTAGCAGTATAGCTATGTTTCTTGGCTAAATAGGCTTTATTAACACACCCTGACAATTTTTTAGGTTATTTTTAATTTAAGCATGAGCAGAGATTCTGCCCCCTAAAAAACGGGGCTATAGTAGCTGCTCTTACAGACCATGAAAAGCGCTATTTCAGCCTAATCCTGCGTTTAACTTCAAATATCTGTCACTTAAAACATTAAAATATTTGTGGTTAAAACTTCAGACTATAACTTCACGCTATTTTTCCCTTAACTAGCCATAAAAAGTCAAGATTTATATCTAATCTTTCCTTCTATAACCAACACATAGCCTTAAGAGGGCCTTTTTTGTCTTGGCCACCTAAGAGTAAATTTTGCACCGCCGAGTAAGCTTCGCGAGTAATTTACATAACCTAAGTGCCACGTCATTATGCGTTTGACCAATGCTAGCCCCAGCCCAAAGCCGCTTCTGTTCGTTAGCTCACTATAAAGGCGGACAAACGACTCAAATATCCGACTTTGTTGATCGTCGGGCACACCTGGACCATCATCTTCCACTTCAATTAGATAGTGATCTGAGAAAAAATTCATCGACACCATAATTTTAGTATTCGCATAGCCAAGCGAGTTATGAATTAAATTTTGAACAGCGGTTTGCATTAATGACCATTCACAAATAAAAACGTGCCCGTCAGTTTTATCATTCACTTCAATTTTAATATGTTTGTTCTCGTGGTTTACCAACCTTGAGATAATTTCTTTTACTAAATCGTGCATGTGGCCTTCGCGCTGACTCAATGTTTCCGATTGGTGATCAAAGCCTGCGTAGGCGAGGAATGAGTTAATAAGAGCCTCCATTTCCAATACGTCTTTGTTAATATTCGATAATTGTCGCTGCAAAGGAATTGGAATTTCTTGATCCTCTGTTATCGCAAGTGCAAACTTCATACGTGCCAAGGGCGTTCGCAACTCATGTGAAACTGCGAGAGTCATTTCTCTCTGTGAACGTAATATTTCGCTAAGTCTTTTCGCCATTGCATTGAATGTTTTTGCAAACGGATAAAGCACAGAGCGAGTGGAAATATCAATGCTTGGCTGCTCGCCATCGTTCCCCATTTGTTGAGTGTGTAATCTCAGCCGATTGAGGTCGCGAGTTAATGGCCAAACCCATAAAAATACTACACCTGCAATAGCAGAATAAAAAAGCAGAATAAAGCCTATATACAAACTGCTTTTACCATCGACATCTTTAAGAGTGGAAAGCATTAATACATCGTCAGCACTGTTTAAACGTTTGTAAAAATAGTGCGTATGCTCATCACTTACACTAACGATTTCCCTGTGTTTTATTTTTTCTGCGATGTCTGTTTTGGAAAAACTTAAAATGGATAAAAGTTCAACTTTATAATGTAACTCAGAAGTGAGCGATTGAAGCTTTTCCTTTTTATCAAAATATTGATTTTGATCCTGAAAAGATTTTTCAATTACGTTAATGAGGTCTACCACTGACGGATCAACTGCAGCGGGTGGATTTAGCTCGTCCCAAAACTTATTTAGAACAAGACCCAATAAAACGATGGACAATACAATAATTAAATAAAGTGATACAAACGCACGATTCATTTTTTTAACTCCATGCATTTGCTACAAAAAGATAGCCCTTTCCCCAAATAGTTTTTATGCGTGTCGGACACTCAGAGTTATCAAGTAATTTTTTTCGCAACTGGGAAATGCGAACATCAATCGTACGATCAAGTCCGTCATATTCACGATTATAAATTTGATTAAAAAGATACTCGCGCCCTATAACTTGACCGGCATGTTTTGCTAAGGTGATCAATAAATCAAATTCGTGGCTTGATAAATTAATATCCTCACTATTTAACTGAACTTTGCGAGCGGTTGGTTGGATAATTAATTGGTCGAATATGATGTTTTCTTGCTCAGCATTTTCTTGCTGATAGTATCGACGCATTAACGCTCGTACTCGTGCCAATAAAACCCTTGGTTCTGCGGGTTTTATAACATAATCATCCGCACCAAACTCCAAACCTAATACCTGATCTACATCTTCATTACGCGCAGTTAGCATTAAAATTGGCCCACGATATTGCGTACGCAACTCCTGGCAAATCGTTAAACCATCTTTTCCGGGCAACATTAGATCCAGAATAACCAGAGTTGGATTCAATTGCTGACATTGTCGCATTACGCGATTTCCATTGCCTTCGATGGTGACGATGAATTCATTATTTTCCAGATAATCTTTTACCAATTCGGCAAGACGACGGTCATCTTCAACTAACAAAATATGATTGGTCATAATGAGCTCTTTAAAAAAAGCTCCACGGATTTCGCCGCGAGCGCTGAATTTTTTTCTGTGAATTTATTACTTTAAATACTTGCTCACTTAACAATGTTTGATTACTGGCATCCCGTAATTCAAACATCGTTGTAGCTGCAATGCTTTTCCTAAATGTAGTACTACCGAAACTTACGTCATTCCAGCACTCGATGGGTATAGCGTTATTCCGCTGAAACAAACATAGCGAAATTTTTTTATTCATTGTAGCTTTCCACTCTGCAACCAAAATATCTTCACAATGTGATTCGGCTTCCGACAATACGCAAATATTTGGTTTCAGCGTTAACTGGAGAACAGGTATATCTTTGGCGAATGCCGTTTTACTCAGAGAAAAACAACAGATTATTATAGTGAGTAATTTCCCTTTAAAAATGGTACACCCCCCCAGCAAATGCTGTTATTACATTATTGCTGGTTATCAAAGGGCTGGCAGTTATTGAGTGACTAAGATGGCGATAGCTTGTAAAAAAGCGCAGACTCCAATGCTCATCAATTTCATAACTCCAATCAAAGCGCAGTAATTTTGTTACGCCACTATTCGCTTTGTAAGGTAGATTACCAAATGCTTCTGCTTCCGTTAATCCATAAAAATAATTTAAGGTAGCGGCATCTTGCCAGTTGGCACCGAGTGTTAATTTGACATTATTTTTTCCCAGATTGATATCTTTACTCAACGCAATTCGTACTTCATTACCATCGTAGTAATTGGTAGCCTCCTGAAGCATTTGCAATTGAAATTCCAAACCGTTCGCCAGATGACTATATTCAATACCTGCCAAGCCGGCCATGCGTCGATTGTGCAAATGGCCTTTATCAATTGAGTGACTTATAAGCTCAACGGTAGGAACATTTTTTGTTGCGTTTGCAAATCCAGACGTATCAATAAAATTATTGATACGTGAATCATTAAAAAAAATCTGATCGTAACTAGGAGTTAAAAGTAAATTTATTTGATTTTTATTATCTTCAAAAATACTGTAACCAAAATCGAGATTTTGAATAAAAAAGCGCTCGCCTTGATAGCTGATTTGAGGAATGACAAACAACGGAATATTATCGTTGTCCATGACAGGATTGGTACGGGTGCCCGCACCTAAAGCTATGCTTAACTGCCAATTGGATTTTTCGGAGGGAGTTGCTGACTGCGACATCACGTTTGACGTGGGTGTTAAAAGGCAAATCAAAACAAAGCTTTTAAAGAAAGAAGGTAACTTAATCATTGACATGGTTTGGCCCTTGAACGCATAACACATCAGTTATACCGCCAAACCCTGGCCAAATCTGTAATCTTTTGTGACTTCTGTAATCTTTGATAGGAGAATAGAGAGGCTGGTTGAGCCTGGAAGGCTTTAGTGTTGCAGATCATGATCCGAAACGCTTTCCAGGCAAAAGCTTTACATTAGAAACGATAATCAATATTTACAGCGGCCAGATTAGGCTTATTGCTGATTTCTTCACAAATATTTCTGTATTCGAAATTAATGTTGAAGTGTTCGTTTATAACGAAGCCCACTCCTACACCGTATGACAAGCCTGATTCCGAATCATCAGTATCATAAACCACGGTTCCATCTGTAGCAGTTACCTTGCCTGACGTGCTCAGGTGCGTGTAGCCGATCAACGCGTAAAGCTTGGCATCATCGTTAACTAGCTCAGGTTTGTAATAGATACTTTGATAGGAGTCGATATCACGCACGAGATTACCATTGACGATGGTGCCATCAGCTGCTTCATAACTGGTGCTTACACCTTCTTTTTGACCGCTACCAATTCGCAGTTCCGCGCCTAACGCAGCGTTGTATTTATAACCGCCAAACAGCTCCACCGCACGCAGTCGGCTAACGTTATTCACGCCATCCTGCTCGTCTTTAATGCTAGATCCGCCGATGCCTACATAAAAGCCGCGGTTGTTGTCAGCCAAAGCGGGGAAAGCCAAAAGGCTAAGTGCAAGTATGCATAATTTTTTCATGATGAATCCTGACGTGATGTATGTAAGGGCGAATTAGGAACCTTCCGGCAAGGCGTTCGGAGGTTTGCTTATTAGGTTTTACGCATCATAGCCGAGCATTGCTCATAAAAAAAGCATCGGCGGCTAACCGATGCTTTTAGAGTCACAGAATGAGAATTAGCGATGTTTTATTTTCTCGCCCGCTTTCAAGCCGGAAAGGATTTCAATATTGATGCCATCAGACAAGCCTGTCTTAACCTCGCGCTTCTCAAATTTTTGCGGTGCGGTTTCAACTTCAACAAAACTGGCCTTTTCTTCAATCAATAGATTGCCTTCATTAATCGCCAATACGTTTTCTTTTTTCTCAAGAACAATGTCAGCATTAGCACTGTAGTTGGCTCGCAAAAATAATTCTTTATTCAGTTTAACCGCTGCGCGAATCTGAAATTTAATAGTGCCTTGATCGGTGACACCTTTAGGAGAAATGTATTCCAGAATGGCGGTAAAAGGTTTGCCCTGCAACGCGCCTATATTCAGAACCAGTTCCATACCTTCGCGCAACTTTCCTACTTCAGATTCATCCACCAAGCCTTCAAAAATCATATCTGTCATATCGGCTAATACGGCCAGCGAGGTACCTGATTGGAAGGTACTGGATTCAACGATAAAGGCGCCCTCTTTGTTAGGTACATCCAATACCATACCATCTACAGTAGCAGGTATAAGATTGGACACTTTATCCGAATTTTTAGTTACACCGGAATTCAATAATTGCAGATAGTTTTCAGCGCTGCTCAGAGCTTCTTTTTGCAAATTGTATGAAACTAAAAATTTATTGTATTCGGATTCAGAAATTAACTTTTGTGCATAAAGTTTTTTCTGGCGATTGTATTCTGACTCAGAGTTTTGCAAATTGATTTTTGCGCTTTGCACTTGTGATTCCGCAGAGTTTACATTTAGCATACTTGGCCGCAATGTAATTTTGGCAAGCACATCGCCCTTCTTAACTGTTTGACCAGCAATAACGTAAACTTTTTCAACAACACCTGACACTTGTGATTTAACTTCAATTTCACGACGAGGAATAACCTTTCCAATAGCCACTGTTTTTTTAATAATCGTTGTGGTAGTGGGAGAATCTATTTGATATACCACGGGTTGTTGTTGTGATTTTTTATATAAAAAAACGATGGTGCCTAAAAAAATAACTACCACCAAACCCAGTAGACCAAACATTATAAATTTTTTCATTTTCCCTTCTTACCTTTTATAAAATAACGACAGATATTGAATTTAAACTGATAATAATTATTCGTCTTGCAGCGCAACAATTGGGTTCACATTCGCTGCTTTGGCCGCGGGCATGAGAGATGCCAAAACACCTGCAATAACTAATACGATTAATGCTGAAATTGCAGTTTTAAAATCTACTTCCGGGTGGCGAAACATGCCAGCTTTGCCACCATTGGAATCCATAACTTTACTCACTAGTTCCAGTAAAACTACACTCGTGACTAGCCCGCAATAACCCGCTACTGCTGTAATGAAAACTGTTTCCTGCATAATCATGTTAATAATTGTACTTGGTGTGGCGCCGAGAGCTTTGCGTAGACCAATTTCACGCGTGCGTTCTTTCACCACAATTAGCATAATATTTCCTACACCAATTGCACCCGCCATGATGGTTCCTATGGCGACAACCCAGCTAAATACTTTAATGCCGGTGAAAAGACCGGAGATTTTGTCGAATTCATTCTGCAAATTAAAACTGCCAAATACGCCTAAATCTTTTGGATCAACTTTATTTTTTTCCGCTAAATAATCTTTAACTCCCTGCTCGGCTACCGCCGCGTGAATGCCTGGCTTTGGAATAACAACGAAACTACCTACCCAATTGATCTGATTGAATGAATAACGCAAGGTATCGTTCGGAATATAAATTTTTTCTTCTTCAGTGCTACCCGGGTTTGTATCCGATGTTTTATACACGCCCACTACCTGAAAACTGATTCCCGAAATAGTGACATCCGCACCAACGACTTTCTCGCCTGTTTTAAATAATTGATTTTTTACACGCTCACCAATAATGGCTACCTTGCGACGCGTTTCATCGTCAATGGTATTAATGTAACGGCCTTCAGTAATAGTTTGCTGATTAATACTTGCCATTCCCGCGTGGGTGCCTTGAATTGAAAAGCTCCCGTTTTTGTCTTTATAAACGGTATAGGCAGGAGAGCCGCCCCAAATGCCTACACTGTTTTGCGCAAAGATTTGTCCAACACTGGGGACATTATTTTTAATGCCTTCCACGTCTTCTGCTTTTAATTGAATGGTGCGACCCACAGGCATTCCTTTATAGGGAAGCTGGGTTTTACTCTGCGACCAAATCCACGCGCTGGGCGGAATTGTTTTGAAATCTTCGATGACACCATTTTCCAAACCCTTGCCTGCGCCCAACAGAATCGTGAGCATAAAAATGCCCCAGAAAACGCCGAAAGCAGTTAGTGCAGTCCGCAATTTATGTTGGCTAAGTGTGTTGAAAATTTCCTGCCACTTTTCAATATCAATCATTACGAATCCTTTAATCAGCTCGCATAGCTTCAATCGGTGCGATGCGCGCCGCCTTTAACGCAGGAACCAAGCCTGCCAAGGCGCCCACAACGACCAACAAAATTATTGCCGTGATAGCCACTTGAAAATCCACTTCCGGATTTTGGAAGAATTCCAACTTTGCCCCAGACTCACGCAACCCAAACGAAACTAATTCCAATAAGCCAACGCCTAAAACCATACCCGCATAACCTGCAATACTGGTCACCAAAATAGATTCCATTAACAAAGTGCTGACGATACTTGTAGGTGTTGCTCCTAATGCTTTACGAATACCAATTTCGCGAGTTCGCTCTTTTACGGTGATAATCATAATATTGCTGATACCTACAATCCCTGCAGCCAAAGTCCCCATGCCAACAAACCAGATAATGAAATTTATCCCCATAAATAAACCGTTCACCATTTTGGCAGGCTCGGCCATATTAAAAGAACGAACTGCGCGCTTATCTTCAGGTGATACGTTGTGGCGGTTTTGCAACAAGGCAATGACTTTTTTCTCAAGCTCAAAACCATCTGTTCCTTCTATGGGACGCAGCCATAAGCTCTGCACCTTATTTCCATTACCAAATACTTTGCGGTAAGTTGTGTCTGGAATAAAAATTCGCTCTGAATCGCGCCCGCGATTTCCCTTATCGTGAAATACGCCGACAATCGTCATGACCACGCCATTAATGCGTACTTCCTTACCTACGGGATCTACATCCTTACCAAATATTTTTTCAACAACAGCTGTTCCTAATTCGCAAATTTTACGATTTTCCTGTTGATCAAACAGATTCAATTTTCTGCCTAAATTAAATGGGACTGATTCTTTAATTTTGAAATAATCATCCGGAATACCATGCACCGAAAAATTACCTAATTTTTTCTCATAAGTAATGGTTGCCCCTCCCGTTTGATTTTCTCCAGCAACAAAACGAATGTTAGGAACTTGCTGTTTAATAGCTTGGACGTCTTCATTAGTTAGCTGGATAGATCGACCTAATCCCATTCCATTGTGAGCAACAGAAGTAGCACCAGTGAAGACAATGATGAAATCCATAACTTCACCACCGAAACCATCATAAACACCGTTTTGCATTCCTTTACCTGCGCCCAGCATAAGGATCAGCATAAAAATTCCCCAGAACACACCAAACGCTGTGAGCAAGGTGCGCAATTTATTTTGGCGCAGGGTAAATAATATTTCTTGCAAACCGTCGAGCATAATTGTTAACCCAGAATTTCTTCTTCGTCGTTATCGACATTGTCCTTCAAGATATGAGTTGAATGCTTTCCCGACACAATTAGCCCATCTTTTAAAATGATTTGGCGCTGCGTTTGATCAGCAATATCTTGCTCGTGAGTAACTATGACGATGGTATTGCCGAGGGAATGAATTTCTTTAATAAGCGACATAACTTCTTGCGTGGTTTGGCTATCCAATGCGCCTGTAGGCTCATCCGCTAAAATAACTTTTGGTTTAGTTACCAATGCGCGAGCAATCGCGACACGTTGTTTTTGTCCGCCAGATAATTCATTGGGCATAAAATTAGCACGGTGATCCAGGCCAACCATTTCTAAATATTGTGCAGCTCGTAAATTGCGCTCTTTACGGCTAACACCCTGATAGTACAAAGGCAGGGCCACATTTTCAGTCGCATTTTTGAAGGGTAGTAAATTGAATGATTGAAACACAAAGCCGAGCAGTTCATTACGCAAATGCGCAGCCGTTTTTTCTTTAAGGTTTTTGATTTCGCGGCCCGCTAAAAAATAATCTCCTTCATCATGGTTGTCTAAAATACCCAAAATATTTAGCAGTGTGGATTTGCCTGAACCTGAAGACCCCATGATAGAGACCAACTCGCCCTCGCGAATATGCAGATCTATACCTTTGAGCACGTGGAGCGGCTGCTCCCCAGAGCGGTAGTATTTATGAATATTGTGGAGCTTAATCATTGACCATCTCATCCTGTAGAAATGCGGGGTTGTCGCACACAAGCTTAATCATTATTTAAAATCTGGCTGAATTTATTTACTTTCGTTAACAAATTCATGACAAGTATCAGCCTCTAAAATTCAATCACTGGCGTTGTTATAGAAGCTTTGACGCTTATTAAGAGGTTCTGGATTCAGGCAGCGAACTTTTCTTTATTCGTCCTGTAAAGCGACTATGGGGTTTACTGATGCTGCTTTCATAGCAGGTACAAGCGCCGCTAGAACACCGGCTGAAATGAGCACGGCCAATGCGATAAGCGCTGTATTAATATCCACAAACGGGTGCGCAAAGCGACTATCCGCGTGCCCCAACTTTATAAATATGAGTTTAATTACCTCTAGTAAAAAAACGCCTGCAGCCAGGCCGATATAACCTGCAACTGCTGTAATAAATAGCGCCTCACGCATAATCATCACGCTAATATTTATCGGAGTAGCACCTAAAGCTTTCCGTAAACCAATTTCGCGGGTGCGCTCTTTAACAATCACCAACATAATATTACCTATGCCAATCACACCTGCGATGATGGTTCCTATCGCCACTATCCAGCTGAAGCTGATAATACCTTTTACTAAATTTTTATCTTGTTGATAATCTTCACCGTTATCATAAGTGCCAATAACACCCTTATCGTCAGGGTGAATTTTCTTGCGCTCTTGCAATACGCTTTTTACTTCTTTGACGGCGGCGCTTCCACCGTAACCTTCTTGTGGTTGATAAATCAAAAAGCTAAAACCGTCTTTACTATTAAAAGCATTACGTAACGTATCGTTGGGAATATAAATACTCGAGGACTGAAATGGGTTATCTGGCTCAGTCGATTTATAAATACCAATCACTTTAAAGAAAACACCTTGCACATAAATTGTTTTTCCTAATACATCCTTCTCATTTTTAAAAAGCACATCGCGCACGCGCGTTCCGATTACCGCGACCTTGCGCATCTCACGCTCATCGTTCTCATTAATATAGCGGCCTTCAATTACGCGCAGAGTCATAAAATCTTGCCAATTGGCATGTGTTCCCATAAGCCTGAATGAGCCGTTTGCTTTTTCATGGATGACCAATTGACCATTTATTTCATTCACTCCGTCGACCACGTTTGCTTTCGACGTTTTTTGTCGAAGAGCGTTTACATCATCTTGGGTGATATTAATATTTCGCCCCTTACCTAAGCCCTCATAAGGTAATTGCGTTTTACTGGCCGACCATACCCAGATGATATTTTTAATTCCACTATATTGCGAATCTACAGTGTTGCCAAACCCTGTACCGAAACCCAACAAAATGACCAACATAAAAATTCCCCAAAATACGCCAAATGCGGTTAATGAGGTACGCAGTTTTTGTCGGCGTAAACTGAATAAAATTTCTTGCCACTTATCCCAATCAATCATAAAAATTCCATTATTCCGCACGCATAGCTTCAATGGGCATAATGCGCGCAGCGCGCAAAGCCGGTATTAATCCTGCAATCACACCAGCAACCACCAACAATATCAGTGCACTTATTGCTACGGTTAAATCAACTTCCGGATTTTGAAAATAAGCCAATTCCATATTCAAACTCGTTAGCGTTGTTGACACAACTTCTAAAATAATAACGCCGAAAATTAGCCCTGCGTAACCCGCTATACTCGTCACCAACACAGATTCAAATAATAAACTGCCCACAATAGAATATGGATTTGCGCCT
>Ga0247739_10000410_pt1 | contig 15317 bp, 12 predicted proteins | sample UWRJL058202B2_FD_180943 | JGI IMG/M metagenome (GOLD analysis project Ga0247739, IMG submission 180943) | Plant litter microbial communities from Arlington Agricultural Research Station in Wisconsin, United States - UWRJ-L058-202B-2 | ecosystem: Environmental > Terrestrial > Plant litter >...
AGTAAATTTACCGCATAGATCTATGCGGTAAATTTATTTTAAGATGAATTCAATGTCGGTATATGTGCATCTCAAATTTATTTTCGTTTGGCTGCAGCTTTTTTCTTTTTTAACATGGGCGCTAAAAATATTCCTGTATAAGAATGCGGAATTTTTGCAACGTCTTCAGGTGTTCCAGTTGCGATAATTTTTCCGCCACCGCTGCCGCCTTCTGGACCTAAATCCACAATCCAATCTGCCGTTTTAATCACATCTAAATTATGTTCGATAACAACGACAGTATTGCCGTGATCGCGCAGGCGATGCAAAACATTTAATAATTGTTGGATGTCGTAGAAGTGCAAACCGGTTGTAGGTTCGTCCAAAATATAAAGTGTTTTTCCCGTATCGCGTTTGGATAATTCTTTTGCAAGTTTTACACGCTGTGCTTCACCGCCAGATAAAGTTGTCGCCGCTTGCCCTAAACAAATATAAGTAAGTCCAACATCAATCAAGGTTTGTAATTTATTGGCGATAGAGGGAATTGCGTCGAAAAATACGCGTGCGTCTTCTACCGTCATCTCTAAAACTTCGTGGATATTTTTGCCTTTGTATTTCACGTCCAGAGTTTCGCGGTTGTAGCGTTTGCCTTTACACACATCGCAAGGGACATAAACGTCTGGTAAGAAATGCATTTCAACTTTGGTGACGCCGTCTCCCTGACAAGCTTCGCAGCGTCCGCCTTTTACGTTAAAGCTGAAGCGACCCGGTTGATAGCCACGCGAGCGAGCTTCCTGAGTTCCTGCAAATAAATCTCGCACTGGCGTAAATATTCCAGTGTAAGTCGCAGGGTTGGAACGTGGCGTACGACCGATTGGCGATTGGTCGATGTCTACGCACTTGTCGAATAAATCCATGCCTTCGACTTTGTCATGCGGCGCGGGTGTAAGTGTGCTTGCGCCGTTCAGTGCAGTCGCAGCGAGTGGATGTAAGGTCGCGTTTATCAGTGTAGATTTGCCTGAACCGGATACACCGGTAACACAAGTCATCAAGCCTACGGGAATTTCGAGCGTCACGTTTTGTAGGTTGTTGCCTTTGGCACCAACCAATCTCAGCATTTGTTTTGGATTAACTGGATTACGCTTTTCTGGAATAGCAATTTCGCGTGTGCCGCTAAGATATTGGCCGGTGATGGAATCCTTATTTGCCATAATCGCTTTAACATTACCTTGCGCAATGACCTGACCGCCGTGGACACCTGCACCTGGGCCTATGTCGATAACGTGATCAGCAAGGCGGATCGCATCCTCATCGTGCTCTACCACGATAACGCTGTTGCCGATATCGCGCAGGTGGATCAGGGTTTTAAGAAGTCGTTCGTTGTCGCGCTGATGCAAACCAATCGAAGGCTCGTCGAGGATATACATAACACCAACTAAGCCCGCACCTATCTGGCTCGCGAGACGAATACGTTGAGCTTCTCCTCCAGATAAGGTTTCTGCGCTGCGGTTGAGCGTTAGATAATTTAATCCAACATCTACGAGAAAGCGGAAACGATCGCGCAACTCTTTTAAAACTTTGTCAGCAATACCCGCTTTGCGGCCGGTAAACTGCAGCTGCATGTAATAGTCGTAGGCATCGGCAACAGGCAGAGCGGTGATTTCGGGTAGGGTTTTCTCATCAATAAATACATTGCGCGCTTCCAATTTCAGACGTGCGCCTTTGCATTCCGGGCAATCATGAGTCGATAAAAATTTCGTTAAATCTTCACGCACTGAGTTGGATTCAGTGTCGTGATAACGACGCTCCATATTTGGCACTACGCCTTCGAAAGCGTGACTGCGTTTATAAACATCGCCGCGGTCGTTCACATAATTGAATGAAATGACTTCCTCGCCGGAGCCATAAAGTACTGCTTCGCGTTGTTTGGCTTTCAGTTTGTTCCAAGGTGTATCGACATTAAATCCGTAATGCTTTGCGAGTGAGGCAAGCATATGGAAGTAGTAAACGTTACGCTTGTCCCAGCCGCGAATGGCGCCTTCAGATAAATTCAGCTTTGGGTCTTGAATAATTTTGTCTTCATCGAAGAATTGTTTGACGCCCAGACCATCACAAGTAGGACAAGCGCCCGCTGGATTGTTGAAAGAAAAAAGGCGCGGCTCCAGCTCGGTAAGGCTGTAATCACAGATTGGGCATGAATGTTTGGACGAGAAAAGTCGGTCTGGATCTTTCTCATCCATATCGCTAATGATGGCGATACCTTCTGAAAGCTTGAGCGCCGTTTCAAAAGATTCTGCAAGGCGAAGCTTAATGTCGTCGCGCACTTTAAAGCGGTCGATAACCACTTCTACTGTGTGTTTCTTTTTCTTGTCGAGAGTTGGCGTATCGTCCAGATCGCAAAGTAAACCGTCAATACGGGCGCGAATAAAACCGTCGCGTTTAAGCTGTTCGAATACATGCAAATGCTCACCCTTCCGTTCGCGAATAACGGGCGCTAGCAACATAAGCTTGCTGCCTTCGGGTAGCTCGGTAACGGCATCCACCATTTCACTCACGGTTTGTGCGGCCAAAGGTACTCCGTGATTAGGGCAGCGTGCTTCGCCGACGCGTGCGTAGAGCAAGCGCAGATAATCGTAAATTTCAGTGATGGTGCCCACGGTCGAGCGCGGGTTATGTGAAGTTGACTTTTGCTCAATGGAAATCGCCGGGCTCAAACCTTCGATATGATCAATATCCGGCTTTTCCATCATCGACAGAAATTGACGAGCGTAAGTGGAAAGCGATTCCACATAACGGCGTTGGCCTTCTGCGTAAAGGGTGTCAAAGGCCAGTGACGATTTACCGGAACCGGATGGACCGGTGATGACGACTAATTTATCGCGTGGAATGTCCAGGTCGATATTTTTAAGATTGTGAGTGCGTGCACCGCGAACAATAATCGTATCCATCTACTACTTCTCAAAAGTTTGGGCAAAGGGCGGGATTATACGTGAAGCATGTGTCAGTGGATGTCAGTAATCTGTGCTTTAGCTAGCTTATCAAGGGCAAAGCCAAACTTTTTAATCTGAGATTTTCAGCGGCGAGATTAAACGTGGTGATTAAGGTTGGTAAATTTGATGTGTAGTTGTAATAGTTCAGGACTGTTTATGCAGTCCTGAATTAAGAAAGGGTAATTAAAAAATGAGATTAACAAAATACTTTCAGAGGTGTCTTGTAAAGCTTGCGTCGCCTAAGGATATTTTTTTATGCGTAAGCTTAAGCTATTCATCACTAGGGCTTTTGTGCCGGCTGGGATGATTGGCCGTCTAGGGGCGATGAGGTACTGCTGGATTCATCGGTTAACTCGCAAAACTGGGTAACTTTACCTTTGTTCTTTGGAGTGACTTTGGTTGCTAGTTGTTGTTGCCAGAATTTACATTCCACACTCTCTTTTTTAGCTTTGGCCAACTTATCATGCAAGTAGGCTTCTTTCCTTTCTTCGCGCTCACGCTCGTTTTGCAACTCTACTTTTTCGATATAACTGGTCACTACGCGTTCGCTAACATCTTCTGTCGCGGGAGGCTGTGCAACGACTTTGGTTTCGTGAGTGAACACGAGGGTAAAAAGTATGATGGCAATAACAAATAAGCCGGCACTAATAAGCTTGGGAGTTAGACGCATTCAAACGGATCCTTTTGGTTGAGCTCCAGAGGGCAGTAGAGAGCAATAGAATTAGGTGGGGCGGCGCTATGGTAATTAAGTCATCACTTAATGTGAAGTTTTTCCGCTTATTTGAATAACGTTACAGCAGTTTGATGGCGTTTATTCGGATCAGTGTTTATTAACCGCGAATAGTTTGTGGCTGTCTGTGCCCCAGGTTTTTACCCAGCTTGGAAAGGCATCTGCAGGCATAGGTCGGGCGATTCCGTAGCCTTGTGCAAGCTCACAGCCAATGGATAAAAGTTTTTTCCCGTGATCCACAGTTTCTACGCCTTCGGCAATAACCAGGCGCTGGAACGCGGTAGCCAAGCCGATAATCCCCTGGATAATCGCAAGGTCATCGGTGTCATCTAACATATCGCGTACAAAACTTTGGTCGATTTTAAGCAGTTCTGCAGGTAATCGCTTTAGGTAAGCGAGCGACGAATACCCGGTGCCAAAATCGTCTAGCGCAAAACTCACTCCCAAGGCTTGGCAGGCGTGGATTGCGGTTGAGACTTGGTTGATATCTTCCAGCGCACTAGTTTCCAGAATTTCCAATTCCAGATTTTTGGGGTTGGCATCGGGTTCTAAATAAAGTAATTCTTCCAAGCGATCCGCAAAATTACTTTGCTGCAACTGGAGCGCGCCAACATTCACGCTAACAGGAATATTCAGCCCTTTAGCCTGCCAGTCAGCCATTTGGCTGAGCGCCGTTGCTATAACCCACTCACCCAGCTCTACACTCAATAAATGATTTTCGATGACAGGTAAAAAGGCGGCAGGAGCAAGCAAGCCGCGATCAGGGTGTTGCCAGCGAATCAAAGCCTCAGCACCTATAACATCACCGGTGCGCATATTGACCTTGGGTTGGTAAAAAAGGACGAACTCCTGGTTGCGCAGCGCGGTGCGTATATGTTCCAGGTTTTCGCGCTTATGTTTTACCGCCACGTCCTGCGCCACGTCGAATAAGTGATAGCAGTTTTTCCCAGCCTGCTTGGCGAGATACATGGCTTGATCAGCGTGACGCAGGAGTTGTTCTGCATCCACACCATCTTGCGGATAAATTGTAATGCCGATACTGGCTGATACCTGCAACCTTCCCTCATCCAATTCGACCGGTTCAGCGGCAGCTTCAAGCAGGCGCCTCAGCATAGGTTCGCAATCATTGACATTTTTTAGCTGGGTAAGTACCACTACAAATTCGTCGCCACCAATCCGGGCAAGGGTATCGCTTTCACGCAATGCTGCTTTCATGCGTCTTGCGATGGTGATTAAAAGTTTGTCACCTATCCCGTGACCGAACTGGTCGTTGATGGCTTTAAAACCGTCCAAATCAATGAAGGCCACCGCAAGTGATTCGCCGTTGCGCTGGTTAAGGAGCATGGCTTGTTGCATGCGGTCTGCCAGTAACACACGGTTAGGAAGATGAGTTAAGGCATCATAATGCGCTATGTGCTCAAGAATGCGATTGGCGTATTCCAGCTCATAATTAGCCGTTTCGAGCGCGAGTTGTGCGGCTTTTTGTTCACTGATATTTTGAATGATGCCGTTAATTTTTACCGGAACATCATTTTCGCGAGTGATTTTGCAGATCACTCGCACATCAATTTTACGTTCGGTGACGGTAATCATCTCCAGTTCAATATCGAATTCTGTCCCATTCTCAAGGGCGTCGTTGAGTGCCTGAATCATCAATGGGCGAGAGTCGGCTGCAAAAAATTCCAGGCTAGATTCAAGCGTAACGTCTTCGCGAATGCAGTCTAGAAGGTGATAAATCTGATCAGTCCAAAACAGTTCGCGAGTTTTAAGATCAAATTGCCAACCGCCCATTTTCGCTACGTATTGCGATACGTTTAGAAGTTCTGTGCTGGTAAGCAATGCCTGCTCCACATGTTTGCGTTCGCTGATTTCCTGGGCAGTACCTTCCATACGAATAGGTTGGTTCGCCGCGTCAAAAATGGTAACGCTGCGAGCTTCTATCCAGTGGGTATTGCCATCAGGCATCAGCATGCGGAAGTCAAACTTACTGCCACTTTTGTTTACTAATGCCAGTTCATGGTGGGCGCGTACATGCGCGCGATCCAGGGAATGTATGCTTTCTATAAATTCTTCAAGGTCCGGCATGCCGAGCGCAGGGTCGCGCTGCATTATTTCAAACCATTCGGCGGAAGCCGAACCTATGCCGGTGGCTAAATCCAGCTGCCAGCTACCGATAAGCGCCCGTGCTTGAGCAGCGGCAAGTTGTGCTTCACTGATCGCAAGTGCGGCTTCGGCTTCTTTACGTTCGGTGATATCGGTACTGGTGCCAACCCATTGAACAACGTCGCCATCTGCATTTAACACGGCGGATGCACGAGCAATATGCCAACGGTAAATCCCGTCAGCACGGCGGAGGCGAAATACAGCTTCGTAGTCACTTGTGGTTGCGAGGCTTTTGGTCCACTTCAATATGGTTTCATGGACGTCATCAGGGTGCAGAACATTTACCCAGCCAGCGCCAAGTATCGTCTCGAAAGAAAGCCCAAAATAATCCACCACTTTTTGGTTTACAAAATCAAGTCCGCCATCAGGGCGGGCAGTCCACACCTGTTGGGGAATAGTGGCAATCAGCCGGTGAAAGCGCTCTTCACTCAGGTTGGCTGGCGGTAAAGCCTTTTTGCTCATCGTATAGCCATCTTTCTCATAGTAATCATTGGTTAACGGCTTTTCTAAGAGACGTTGTAAACAGTGAATGCGGACATTCATTCCAGCTTATCGACTTGAAGTGTAGACAATAAAAAGTGGAGCGTTAGTTTGCAGAAGGCAAAATTAGGTAATGATTTATTGGCTATTGTGTGGCTGTACTTAAGATGCGATTAAATATTGATTTATTTAGGATTTTTATATCTTTTTGTTCGCAGATTTCGATGAATGATTGGTGGCGAAAAGCCTGCTTTTGAACTTCACTCAATGCATAGTCATAGATTGGTTTACCGAGGCATTTGTGCAGCATTTAAAATTGTCAGAGCTGATGAGTTCGCTCAGTTACGCGCTGGATCTGACGGAAGGCCAGCCTCAGGGGCATTGCATTCGTTGCTGCTGGATAGGCATGAATATTGGTCAACAAATCGGTTTGACGAAGGAACATTTGTGGCAGCTTTACTACGTATTGTTGCTGAAAGATTTGGGTTGCAGCAGTAACGCATCGCGCATCTGCGAACTTTATTTAACAGACGACCTTGCCTTTAAACGCGATTTCAAATGGGTGGATGGCAGCCTTCCGCAAGTACTGCGTTTTGTTCTGCGGCATACGGGAACTACGGCGGGAATCATTTCTCGCTTTAAAACACTGTCAGATATTTTTGCCAATGGCGATGCCATCGCCCAAGAACTGATTCAAACCCGTTGTACTCGTGGTGCCGACATAGCACGACGCTTACGATTCGACGAACCCGTCGCTCAGGGCATTCATTCATTGGATGAACACTGGGATGGCCATGGCCGCCCGGAAGCGTTGATGGGCGATAAAATTCCTATCTACGCCCGCATAGCGTTACTCTCTCAAGTAGTTGATGTGGTGAATTGTTCTGAAGGTGCCGAGGCTGCATTAGCCGAAGTGCTCTCACGTTCCGGCACATGGTTCGATCCTGAAGTTATAGACGCATTCGTCAGTGTCGCTGGAAGTACTGACTTTTGGAAAACCCTCAATTCTACGAATATCGATAAAATCATTCTCGGTCTGGAGCCAGGCGAATTTGAAAAAGAACTGGATGAGGACTTTTTTGACGATGTGGCAGAAGCTTTTGGTCAGGTCGTCGATGCCAAAAGCCCTTACACATCAGGCCATAGCGCTCGCGTTGGGCTCTATACGTCACTGCTTGCCGAAGACTTGGGCGTAAGCCACGAACGTCAGCGCTGGCTGAAGCGCGGAGCACTCTTGCACGATGTTGGAAAGTTGGGGGTGAGTAATAGTATTTTGGATAAACCCGGCAAGTTAACGAATGAAGAATATGAAGCCGTGAAATTGCATTCGGTTTACACCGGAAAAATATTGGAGCGAGTACATGCATTTGGTGAATTGGCTCGTGTTGCTAGTGCGCACCACGAACGGCTGGATGGTAAGGGCTATCCGCTCGGTATTATGGCCAATGAAATAGTTCTTGAAACCCGCATTATTACCACCGCCGATATTTTCGACGCAATCACCGCTGAGCGACCTTATCGCGGCGCTCTACCCATCGAAAAAACTTTATCCATTATGAGTGAAAGCGTTGGCACCGCGATTGACCCTGACTGCTTTGAAAGTTTAAAAAGCCTGATCATTCGCCACCCGGAATTTTTTCCAAACCCTTAAATGTTTTATCATCGGATTTTACCGCTGGACCAACTTTTACTCATCAGCAAATACGATAAGCCATATCAATACAATGCGCTTTACCTGAGAGGGTGTGATTCGATAGAGTGGCCGCAAATATGTGCGTTCGCACCATGGTTTTTCCCAGGAGTTGTTCATGACATTCGTTGTTACCGAAAATTGCATTAACTGCAAACACACCACCTGTGTTTCAGTTTGCCCGACTGACGCTTTTAGAGAAGGGCCTAATTTTTTGGTTATTGATCCGGTTTCCTGCATCGATTGCAATCTATGCCCGGTCGAGTGCCCTATAGGCGCCATCTATGAAGAAGATGAAGTGCCAGAAGATCAAAAACATTTTATTGCGCTTAATGCAGAGTTAGCCGAGATATGGCCAGAAATTTCTCTGGTTAAAGATGCGATGATTGATCACGAGAAATGGGATAAAGTTGAAAATAAATTGCCGTTGTTGGAACGGTAGTTTGAGACTAAAGCAAAGCTTTAATACGACATGGCACTTCTATAATAATGGAACACTCCCAATGCAATGTTGGGTATTCCATTAGATCTATTCAAATTTAAATGTCTTGCTGATCTGAAACTTCTCCCCACTCTTTTTCAAAGCCTGCTCTGTCAAGATATCCAGAGATTGATTGAAGTAATTTTTCAGTCAAAAATTGATTGCTCTCTGCCCATGGAAGTAACGTTTTATTTTTTTCATCTTCGATAGCGGTGTCTACCATTTTCCAAAAAAACTGACTTAGGTGGCTCGCTTCTTTTGCGTCATTGACAAAGCCTTTTTCGAAAATAAGAGAAGCTTTTTCGCCGTGTAATTTTTCTGCATAATATTTTGCAAATAAAAGTTCTTCTTCCAGTTTATAAGTCAGCATTATTTGCAGCCTCGAATAACAGTCATTTGACGCGCTAGAGTTTTTAATTTTTTAATTAAATCATCTAACAGCATGGGCTCAGTAGCTGTTAGAAAATAGTGGCCTTTGGTATCCCTGTCAGCTACAAATTTTAAACCCTTAGGTAGGTCGGGCCGATCTATTGTCCAATATACGTCTATTTGCGCACCTGGATTCCATTTGCCTTTCAATCTATATACATCTTTTAGGTTTTTGTAAGTTGATGAAAACGAAAGCCCCATTTGGTGGTGAGGTAGAATCCATTCCTTGTTTTCTGAGAAGAACCAGTCTCCATCCCTCACTCCACGATATAAAATCTCATTTGGGCCACATCTCTTTTTCGATAAAGTGTTGGATGGCTATATTTTCGAATGGGTTGAAGTCTTAACTTTTCTTCGTACTCTTTAATAATGTCACTGAGGTCGTTAATGGTCTTGAATTGAATAATCATAAGATCCTTTTCCGAAATAAATTAATTTACATGATATTACGTTTGCGGCTTCTACAGGGTGGCGAAGATTATCACCGAAAAATTCAAGCCTAAGTGACATGTTTCAAGTCTATGATATTTTTAACATCCCATTTTTAAGTATCTCAAAATTTTTACATAAAAAAACACCAGCAACTTTCACGTCGCGGGTGTTTTTTTATGCTTTGAAAATTCCTATTTTACTAAAAATGAACCGCCACGTTAACGAATACTTCGCGGCCTACGTAATCATAGCCGCTGTACAACGGTGAATTACCCACGCGGTCATAAACGAGTGCGGAAATTGTGGGTGGAGTTTCATTGGTGAGATTCCTTATCCCCACGGTTGCTTCCCATGTTTCCGCCGCGTAGCGTGCGGAAATCCGGTGCGTGAAGTAGCTCGGTGTTTTGAAATCAAACACACTGGTTTCCGGGTCTTCCTCAGCATATTCGTATCCATCCATTGGTCCAATCCAATCTACGCCGTAGGTAATACGATATGCACCTATGGAGTAAGAAATGTCACTGCTACCAGTCCAGTCTGGTGCCTCAATCCAACCATTTTCTTCTTGCAAAGGATCGTCACTAAAGATTTTATTAGCTTGAGAATGGTAGTGCGTAGTATTGAGATTAATGAGTAGCTGACCTGCGCCAATATCCTGTTGGAAACGTGCACTAAAGTCGATACCTTTTGAAATTTCGGTTGCGAGGTTGGTGAACGAATCTGACACCAGCAATTGGGTAGTCGCATCACGTGAAACCAAGCGACAGAGGCCGCCAGCATCTTTAAATCCTGGAGCGTTGTAGCAGCGTTTCAAAATCTCCTCAGCGCCTGCCTGAGCTATACCATTTTCGATTTTGATATCGAAGTAATCCAGTGCAAAGGACAGTTCAGTTGAGCCCCCGAGATTAGGTTGCAAAATAATCCCGTAAGTGATGTTTTCTGACGTTTCTGCATAGAGGCCTGCCTCCGCGCCACCCACATTCAATGTCTGAACACCTTGGGTGGCTTGGAATTCGGGCTGCCCCGGTAGCTCGGAAGAGCAGTTGGCTATAATCGTGTCGCTTTTTTCGCCGTAATCATTACAGGGGTCCTCAGACGATGACAGGAATCCGCTGGTCGCACCCTGATATTGCTCGAAGAGCGCAGGTGCGCGGTAGGACGTACCCTTGGTTCCGCGGAAGCTTACCCAGCTTGTAGGACTGTATACCAAGCCAACCTTGTAGGTGTTGTCCGAGCCGTAAGAGTCGTAATCCGTGTAGCGGTAAGAGCCGTTAAATGTCAATTCTTTAGCAAATGGCAGTTTTGCGAGAATAGGAATTTCAACCTCGGTAAATATCTCGGTCACGTTGTCTTTACCCACAGTCGGTGCAGCGCTGGTGAGGTTATAAAGATTGTCGTTAACACTGTTCTCGTCTGGTTGATCATTGATTTTTGCGCGTCTGTGCTCCAACCCAACTACACCCTGGATTTTCCCTGCGGGCAATGTGTAAAGCGGGCCGTCGATAGTTGCACTTATCACGGACTCCGAATAAGCGGTGTTTCCCACTACATCCCTGAAAATATAATCTCTGAAGTCTTTCGGCAGGTTACCACCTATGGTCTGTGCGTTTAATGGCGGCGCGACAATGCATTTTTCACCTGGATTGGTAAGGTTGATTTCACAGGTTAAGCCGTTGCGAACCAAGGCTGCATCGGTACCGGCTGGCGCGGTCACAGCGTCAGTGGAATAAGTGACTTTATCGGTGAGGAACGATTGCATGCGGTAATCGGCATCAGATTTTGAATAACTGACGTAGGCATCGTATTTCCAGTCTGGCAGAAAAGTCAGGTCACCTTTAATGCCTATGGTCGGTTTGTTGAAGCGCAGTGTTTGCTCGCTGTTATCGCTTCCATAACCAATAAATGTCCTAACGCCCACATCATCACCATCGCTAGTGCCTTGGTCTGGGCCGAATTCGGCGAAGCCAAGCTCAGCTGGGATTAAAGCGCTGCCCTTACGGTAGTCCAAACTAAGCTGACGAAAGCTTGTTTGCTCGGAGCTACGATGATGACTCAGTAATTCAAAATACACTTTCGCATCGCCCAGACTTTGTAAGTCATATTGGCCTTGCACGAACGTCGTAAAAATTTGTACGGGTGAAATGAGATTATCGTTGAGCATGCGTGGGTCAAAAGTATCGCGCACGTTTAAATCATTGCCGCCACCGCCAACACCTTCAAATCCCACTAAGCCAGTAGTAATTGCCGAATTTGGGCGAAAGCGCGAAAAGGTAGTAGTGTCGGTTCCTGGTGCGCCTACAGGTGGTGAAGTAAACCCGTACTCAGCGAAATCCTCAGCAGCAATCGTTTGGGTACCGATCGTATTGATAGTTACACCGTTTGAACCTGTGCCTGACACTGTATAGCACTTGGATTTTCCAGTTTTGGGATCAATAAAATCCAGGCTTTCACCCGTTTCAGGGTCACGCAGACCGTCGCGGTTGCATTTGGTCCAATCGCGATCACGTAACCTTAAATTACTGCGCTCGTAATAATCTATAGAGCCTGAAATAGACCAGCGATCATCCGATTTTCCGCCGGAGATTGAAAATCGATTTTGTTCGCCAGCGCCTTCGGTTGGTTTATTGAAGTCCCCTTCGATAGTGAATCCGTCGACTTTATCCTGAGTGATGACGTTGACCACACCACCTATAGCATCCGAACCATATATGGATGAGGCCCCATCTTTAAGAACTTCTACTCGCTCGATCATAGCGGTGGGGAGAACATTAAGATCTGCCGAGCCGACTGCACCACGAGTTCCGGCAGGTGAAACGCGACGCCCGTTAATAAGTACCAGCGTTCGCCCCGCACCTAAGCCACGTAAAGAAATCGTATTTGCGCCTGGCCCGCCATCAGTTACGTAACCGCCATAAGCATTATTAATTTGAGATGATCCTCCAGTTACCGCTGAGCTCTGCAATAATTCCGTTGTTGAATTAAAGCCAGCCGCTGTTGCATCTTCACGTGTTACCACCTGAATAGGCGAGGGCGAATCAAACGTTGTTCTACGAATTCTTGAACCCACAACGGTAACTTCGGTGGCTGAATCATCAGAAGTGGGCGGTGGAGGAGGTGTGGCAGGTGATGGTGGAGTTAAGGGTGGAACGGGAACATTTTGTGTGAGTAATATGGGCTCGGGTGCCGCTAGAGCTGGAGAACAAATTAAAAATGCGAGCAGGTAATTTGGGAACTTCAGGTGTTTTTTACTATCAATAAAAACGGAGTTGGTAGCCTTATTCAATAGAGTTTTCATGAACATCATATACTCCCCACGCAATGGTTGTTTTGACCGCAATTAATCAGGAAATTGATTATCACGAGCACTTACGAACTGCTTTCGGTACTGGGAACATCGCTAAGTCGTGCTGGGTAGATGGTCGAACGCACGGCTAGATCATTAGGCAGAATTTGTGCCAGCCTATAGTTATTAGTATTCGGTTAAAGATCGGTTGGGTTGCGCACACTCAACGTGCAAAACGGTGAAGTATTGGTCGACTTAGTGGCGGTTATGGTGTTTATAGCGCCTTGGCTTACGTAATGAAAGTGAAAATTCGTGCCCATGACTTATTTAATCGCCTCAATCATTCTTCTGGCGCGACTTCTTACTTAGCACCTTCTTATATAGCCGTACCCTCTGCGCTCTTGCTAGAATCGCCGCCTTTATAGATATCCGAGAATCCGCTGGTGCAATCGTCTCCTTTGCCTTTTGAAAAACGCGTTGTTATGTCGCTCGCAGCGCTCTATACGTTCCGCATGTTCGGGCTGTTTTTGCTTCTGCCAGTGCTAGCGCTTTATGGAACTCAATATGAAGGGCATACGCCATTTCTGCTGGGTGTCGCGTTAGGTGCTTATGGGGCGAGCCAAGCGCTTCTGCAGATTCCGTTTGGTATATTGTCGGATCGCATTGGCCGTAAGCCGATTATCCTGATTGGTTTAATTGTCTTTATTATCGGCAGCATTATCGCCGCGCAGGCCACCAGCGTTTACGGATTAATCCTCGGGCGATTTTTGCAAGGCGGGGGTGCTATTTCCGGCGTTGTTATGGCATTGCTTACAGATCTGACTTCCGATGAAAGCCGCACTAAATCCATGGCGACTATAGGTGCTTCAATAGGGATATCGTTTTCAGTCGCTATGACGGTTGGCCCGATTGTCGCTAACTGGGGCGGGGTAGGGGCGATTTTCTGGATCACCGCTGCCTTGGGGGTGATTGGAATTTTTATTCTGTTCGCGCTGATTCCCTCTGTAAAAAATGCTTCTCAACCCAAACGTGAAGCGCTCCCTGCACCGGAATTATTTTGGAAAACGTTTAGCAATCCCGAATTGTTGCGATTAAATCTGGGAATTTTTGCGCTGCATTTTGTGTTGATGGCGAACTTTATGGTGCTGCCGCAAATTCTTGAGCAACAGCTTCATATCGAGCGCAGTCATCACGGCATGCTTTATTTCCCCATGTTGGTGGTGGCTTTTGCGATCATGCTGCCGTTTGTAATCATCGCGGAAAAACGCCGCAAAATTAAACCGGTATTTCTGGGTGCAATAGGATTACTGGCATTGATGGAATTGCTATTAATAGTGGCTCCGCCACATTTAGTGTTAACTATTGCAGCCATCTTTTTATTTTTTGTCGCCTTCAATGTACTCGAAGCAACTTTGCCATCTATGGTGAGCAAAATTGCCCCGGCCGGTTCAAAAGGCACAGCCACCGGAATTTATTCCACCAGCCAAGTAATCGGTGTTTCAAGCGGCGGTGCTGTAGGCGGATTTTTATTGCAGCATTACGGTATGGGAGCAGTTCTAGGATTAGGTGCCATTTTCACCGTTGTATGGCTTGCAGTCGCATGGTCCATGAAGCCACCGCGTTTTCTCGCGAGCGTTCTCATTCCTTTGCGTCACCATAACGGTGAGGAAATCGCAGAAAAACTGCGTGCTGTTGACGGTGTGGCTGAGGTGTTGATCGTCGAATCGGAAAACACTGCCTATTTAAAAGTTGACCAGCGCTTGGTGGATCGTAAAGCATTACATGCGATTGTGGCGGATAGCTGATTGTATTGTTTTTATGGGTGGACTAGACTTAGTCCATTGTTATGAGGGCTTATTATGCAAACCATGAATATCCATGAAGCGAAGACACAATTTTCCAAATTAATCGAGGCTGTTGCACAGGGGGAGCAAGTTATTATTGCTCGTTCTGGTAAACCGGTTGCGAGTCTGGTGGCAATTTCTGCGAAGCCAAATCGCAAAGCAGGAGCATTAAAAGGAAAAATCAATATTGTTGAAGATTTTGATGCGGCCTTACCGGAAGATATCTTGGATGCTTTTGAAGGCAAATAATGCGTATTTTATTGGATACCCATATCTATCTATGGTGGCTGCAAGACTCACCCAAATTATCAACACAAGCTCGCAGCAATATTGAGTCGGCTACCGAGGTTTATGTCAGTAGTGCTTCTATCTGGGAAGCGGCAATTAAAATCAGTATTGGTAAATTAGAAGCTGATATCGAAGCTTTAGCGGCTCATATAGTGAAAAGTGGATTTATTGAGTTACCCGTTCTATCTCGACATTCTATTCAGCTCACACGTTTACCAGAGCATCACCGTGATCCCTTTGATCGAATGTTAGTTGCGCAAGCCATGTGTGAGCCCTTGCGCTTATTAACAGCTGATCAGCAGCTAGTCGCTTACTCTGAATTGGTGGATTTGATTTAACAAAATAAGTTATTCTGCCAAATCTTCACTGGAATACTCTAAGCGAAGAATCATCCCGAATGTCGCCTGATAATTAAATGATGAGGGCGATTACACCATTAAACAAAGACCAGTAAAGAGGAAAATCTTATGGCACGTGGCATAAATAAAGTCATTATCATCGGTAATATCGGCCAAGACCCCGAAGTAA